>Ga0209749_1000437_pt1 | contig 57513 bp, 57 predicted proteins | sample EPASupsiteSAE347_FD_187267 | JGI IMG/M metagenome (GOLD analysis project Ga0209749, IMG submission 187267) | Bioremediated contaminated groundwater from EPA Superfund site, New Mexico - Sample SAE3-47 (SPAdes) (version 2) | ecosystem: Environmental > Aquatic > Deep subsurface > Groundwater >... | reverse complement strand
GAACTTGCGGTGAGGTTTTCAATAACCGGGCCTGCTATCGGTTACTCAGTGAGGAGAGGTCATAAGATTGCACATGAGAAGGGGTGGGTGTTGTTTGAGAGTCAATAACTTATTTACTAAAGAACGTCCCCTTCTGACTTATAACCCGTCATGGAGCACCGTCACTCCCTCTGCATCCACACCTTACGGTGTGCGCAGGGTCGTGCCGTCGCTCAGCTCCGCTTTATGATCAAGGAGGCAGCATATGAAGCTCTACCCATTTTTTTTATTATTGGCTACAGTAACTGTTTTCAGTCCGGGGCCCGGTGTGGTGATGACGCTAACAAACTCCGTTCGCTGCGGACTTCGTAACACGTTTGGTGGAATTCTCGGTATCGCTTTTGGCGCTTTCGTTGTCGCCGCAATATCAGCTACCAGTATCGGATTTATTCTCGCTACATCAGCATTAGTATTCACCATTATGAAATACATTGGTGCTGCGTATCTCATCTATCTTGGCATCAAGCTTTGGCGCGCGCCTTCATTCCACGTTAATAATCGGTCTATTCATGAAGCAAGCTTTGGCAGACGATTCATAGAAGGCGTTTCGTTACAACTAACGAACCCAAAAGCAATTTTCTTCTTTCTTTCAATATTTCCTCAATTTATTGATCAAACAATGAATTATACCATTCAGTTCGCCGTATTGGTCCTAACATACAGCTCTTTAGTCGTTGTTATCCATAGCTTTTATGCCGTGACCGCCCGACGTGCTAAAAGCTGGTTTAATTCTGAAAGAGGGGGGCGTACATTAAATAAGGTAGGTGGTGCGACATTTGTTTTTTTCGGCGCCGCGCTGGCAACAGCGAAGAGGTAAGGTATAATTTGTGATCATGCGGTAGATAAAGATAAATATATGGTGAATTCCAGGGTCAATTCCTGTTTTGATTTAGCTTTTGTTTTAACTGCCTCCTCTTTTAGCAACATTGGTTTGTACTCAAATTTATTGAATATCTCAAACTGGTCTTTGCAGTTGGGGCAGGCAAGGAACATAGGACATCCCCTTGTCCGCGTTCCGGCCGGCCCGATGCCTACAACCTTTTTGCCTACAATCATCTTCTTCCGTTCCATATATTTCTGATATCCCTTTGTCATTTCAACCTCCTTTTTTTGTTCACTTCTGCTTCAGGGAAGTTTACAATGTCCCTAAGCAGGTAGTATAGATATCGTAAGGCCAAAGGAGCATATTATGCAAAAAATAATAAGAATTTTTGTCGCTGTAGCATGCTTAATGGCATTGTCCCTGCAGTCTGCGGATTCCTGCACAACGTTCCGGCTGAAAGCCAATGACGGATCGATCATTGTCGGGCGCTCAATGGAGTTCGCTGTTGATCTAAAATATGATGCCATCGTGGTTCCGAGAAATAAAGCCTATGTGAGTCCCGCCCCTGATGGAAAAGAAGGGTTATCCTGGAAAACACATTACGGCTACGTCGGAATTGGATCATTCGGAATGGAGTACGGCTTATCGGACGGAATAAATGAAAAAGGACTTGCAGTCGGACTGCTTTGGTTTGAATCCGACATGAAATGGCAGGAAGTTGCCCCCGGTGAAATGAAACGCGCCCTTGCCCAGGACATGGTCGGAGATTGGATTCTGGGTAACTTTGCAAGTGTGGAGGATGTGAAGCGGGAGATCCGGAACGTGAAGGTGTTCAACTATATGGACCCCAAGACGAAAATTTCCCCGACTGTACATTTTATCGTTTACGATGCAAATGGCGGTTGCATCGTTATTGAATATGAAAATGGCATGTGTAACATCTATGATAACCCTCTCGGCATTATGACGAATGCCCCCAGATTTCCCTGGCAGTTGACGAACTTGCGCCAGTATGTCGGCATGACGAGTGAAAAACCGGAACCCTATCAGATGTCCGGTTTGACATTTCCAGCAACAGGCCATGGGTCAAGAATGTTCGGCCTTCCCGGCGACCTCACCCCGCCGAGCAGATTTGTTCGCCTCGCCGTGTTGACCAGGTTCTCCGATATACAGCCGGACGCCGAAAGAACGCTTAATCTTGCCCAGCATATTATCAATACGTTTGATATCCCCTTCGGTTTGATAACCGATACAATGCCGGATAAAAAGACCATTCTTAAGGAATCCACACAGTGGGTCACGTTTCGGGATCTCACAAAACGTATTGTTTACTTCAAAACCTACGACAACCAGAATCTCAGGAAAATCGATTTGAACAGGCTTGATTTCTCGGGAGCGACGGTGAAGCGGATTCCAATGTTCGGAACCTCCGAAATTGTCGTTGACATTACTGATCAGGCACGTTGAATTGACTGATACATTGCCTGACGTGGGCATACAGCTAACCGAGTGCATGCAGCTAATCCGCGCCGAGCGCGTCTCGCTGACGCTGGTGTTAGCTTTGAATAAAAGATGAAGCAATTCTTCCTCTATGGTATTATAAGAAATGGAGGTTTTTGAAATGAATAGAGAATTCAGTGTTGCTATCGAGAAAGATGCGGATGGATATTTTATTGCAACGGTGCCTATATTGCGAGGGTGTCACACACAGGCAAAATCACTTGATGTGTTAATGAAAAGAATCAAGGAAGCCATTGAACTCCGCCTCGAAGTGGAACAACCTGCGGCTACTGAGTTTATTGGTGTTCAACGTGTGGCGGTTACTGCGTGAGTAGTTTTCCTGCTATCACCGGCAAGCATCTCATTAGAACCCTGAAAAAGATAGGCTTTGAGGCGGTTCGAAGTAAAGACAGTCACAACTTCCATCAACGCTCGGATGGCAGGCACACTGTGATTCCCGTGCATCCAGGCGAGACAATCGGACGCGGACTTTTAGCTCAAATCATACGTAACTGCGAGATAGCCTCAGAAGACTTGAAGAAAATATTATGAGCAAACAAATCGCCGGAGCTAATCGGCAACAAAAAACGTTGCCCCTGGCTCAGCTTGGCGTTCGGCCACAATAATATGAACGAAGATTCCCGAAATTTCTACGCGCGCTTCGCGTCGTTGTACCACTTAATCTATCCTGATTGGGATGCAAGCATGCAGCGGCAAGCAGCGATGCTTGACTCCATCATTAGAGAGACTTGGGGAACTGACGCGCATTCAGTCCTCGATGTCTCATGCGGGATTGGGACTCAAGCGCTTGGCCTTGCCAAACTCGGATACGAAGTGACTGCTTCGGACCTCTCGCCAGAGGAGGTCGAGCGCGCCAGGAGGGAGGCAGCAAGCCGGAATTTGACGATTACCTTCTCGACTGCAGACATGCGCGAAAGCTTCACCCATCACAATCGTCAGCTCGATGTCGTGATCTCCTGCGACAACTCTGTTCCCCACCTGCTCACAGACAACGACATCCTTACGGCCTTCAGGCAATTCTACCAATGCACCCGGCCGGGAGGAGGTTGCATTGTGAGCGTACGGGATTATGAGAAAGAAGACCTGTCGAAGCAACAGATCAAGCCATACGGCATCCGGGAGGAAAATGGGACTCGCTGGCTGCTTTGGCAAGTGTGGGATCCTCACGGGCCCACTTACGACGCGACCTTTTACTTCGTTGAAGATCACGGAGGATCAGAATGCCGTGCGTATGTGTTGCGCTTGACCTACTATGCCGTCACAATTCCGAAACTGATGGACTTGATGAGACAATCCGGGTTTGAAGATGTAAGACGACTGGACGACAGGTTCTTTCAGCCTGTCATCGCAGGAACAAAAAAGGCACAACAACCGCATGCGCCGGACGGCATTTCCGCTACGCTCCAACGTCGTCGGTGATATGTAACGTTATGCCAGAAACATATCGACAACTCGACAAATTAATTGTACAATTTAGCAACTATGGAAATAGTTGCTGATGTAAGCACGTTTCTTGCCGTTATTCTTGATGGGAACGACCGGGACCTGGTTATCGAGAAAACATTCGGTTTGAACCTTATTTCGCCCGAGGTACTACCCTACGAAATCGCAAATGCACTGTCAGCCATGAAGAAAAAAGGGCGCTTAACGGATCAGGAAGTTCTCAGGGCATTTAACATTTCCCAAGGCATTCCGGTAAAGCTGGCGCCCATAAGGATATATGATGCCTTGAAGGCAGCCATTAAATTCAATATCCATACGTATGACGCCTCCTACATTCAGTGTTGCCTTGAGACAAAACTACCCCTTATCAGCCTTGATAACCGCATGTGTGAAGTAGCAAGAAGTTTATCGATAAAGGTGGTGACATAATCTCATGAAAGTTTACACATATTCTGAGGCCAGAGCAAAACTATCAAGTATCCTTGAAGAATCCAAGACTGAAGAAGTCGTCATAAAGCGTCGTAGAGGTGATATGTATGTCATTATTCCTCAGCCTACCCGTCCTCGCCGTTCTCCATTTGAAGTACCCGGTTTAAACAAAGGTGTAACAAGACAAGAAATACTGGAAGCAATCAGCGAATCAAGAGAAAGGGCATATCGAGTCGCTGGAGCTAACCCCGTACCTCCCCCCTGATGCTTTCGAGGGAAGGTGTTTCGCTATTCGCCATTTACTATTCATTATTCAATGCCTTCAACGGTTTACGGATTTACGCTGCTTAAACATCTTATAAGTGACCTTTTCCCCATCCGTGCATACCCGGATAAAACCATTGTCCTGTGTAGACAGGACAGGGATAGATAGTTTTTTGTAACGGTCCAATGCCTCCTTGCCCGGCAACCCCTTGATTCCCACCCCTACGCTCATAATTGCCAGGTCGGGCCTTACTGCCCGGAGGAATGCCTCACTGCTTGAATTATTGCTCCCGTGGTGGGGTATTTTCAGAATATTAGAGCCAAGGGGCATATGGGACATTATCAGCATCTCTTCTATGTCGGATTCGATGTCGCCTGTCATCAGAAAGGTGCTATTTTTGTAGATAAATTTTAATACGAGGGATGATTTGTTGGGGTTTTCAACGGGATAGCGGGATGGAGGGTGCAAGACATGGATATTAACATTGTTTTTGAGGGTAAATACATCGCCCTGCTTCCACAGTTGTAATGCTGTTCCTTTTTCCCGTATTGTCCTTAAAACTTCCAAAAACTGTTCATCGTTCACAGAATGCCCGCTTGCGGCAAAGACATTGACATGAAAGGTTTTCAGAATAAACGGGAGTCCTCCTATATGGTCTCCATGTGGATGTGTATTAACGACATAATCGAGGGTTAGAATCTTTTTTGATAAAAGAACGGGGGTTATGATGGTTCTACCGGTATCGAAATTCCCGCGGTAGTCACTCCCGCCATCGATGAGAATCCTTACACCTTTCGGGGCCTCTACAAGGATTGCCTCGCCCATGCCGACATCTATGAAATCAAAGCAGAGTTTATTGTTGAATCGTTTTTCGAAGGCAAGGGCGACACTGACAATTATAAGCGGGATTACCGCAAAATACAGGAGGCTCCTTACAAATTTTCTGTTTGCAAATATGATGCAGAGAATGAGTGCATAAAAAAGCAGGGTTTCAAAAAGGTCGGGTCGAACGATCGGGAATATATATCCTGCATTGATATAATCAAGGATCGTTACATTCATATTGGTTATATCTCCGGCCAGCCTCAGCAGATATTCTCCATGGGGTATCATTATGCCGACAATACTCATGGGAGTGGCAACCATGCACATAATCGGTATGGAGATAAGGTTGTGGATCATGCATATCGGATTAACCCCATAGAAGTGATAAATAACGATCGGCAACGTGCCGACGGCAGCCGCAGAGGTTGTTAGTATAGATGATAAAAACCATTTGACCACTTTCGATCTTGATCTAAAAATCGGATAGACTTTTTCCATAATAATTATAATGAAAAAAAGGCTTAAAAAGGAAAGCTGGAAGGACGGCATAAACATGGAATGAGGATATAAAAGCAGGATTATAAGTGCACTCAGCGCTATTGTATTTTTGATTTCCCTTTGCCTTTCAAAGAAGATGGATATCATGAAGACCGTTATCATGATAGTGGACCTTATGATGGACACACCGCCGCCGGCGATCAGCATATAGATAATTGCAAAGGGAATTGCAGGGAGTGACGCATATTTCTTATCCTTTCCGGAAAGTCTCAGGACATAGAACCTCCCTATCAGCCATCTTACAAGGATAAAGAAAAAACCGGTTATAATAGCTATCTGTAGCCCCGATATCGCGAGGATATGAGAGGTGCCTGTCTTCAGGAAAAGTGCCTTAGTATCATCATTCAACGATGTGGCATCACCTATAGTGAGCGCTTTTATGATTCCCTGTTGCTTTGCGCCTGATTTTTCAATTCTTTTCAGTATTGCGCTTCTCGACTGCTGAATGATGTTCTGCCCGGGTCTCGCGGAAATCACTGTGCCTTTTATCTCATAATGCGTGCCTTCAAGGCGTTTCAGCCATTTCCAGGATGTTATGTACGGATTATTAAAGGTAGGATTAAGTTCTTTGATCTGCCCCGAAATACGGACCGAGTCACTTATGCCAAGATTATCATCCGTCCTGAAAACCGCTTTTATGCCCTTCAATGGCAGCGGCGACAACAGTCCGATAGTCTTGATCTGCCGGGATGATTCCAGAACAGTACCTTCGAAAAGAGTGGTTTCTTCCGTTGCAATGTTGGGCTGTTTGCCGGAAAGCAACACCTCTATCCTCATCGCGCCGGCAAGGGCAAAACAGATGAAAATCAGAACCATAGCTGATCTTCGTTTTTTTGAAAGAAAAAAGGGTATTATTGATGCAACTGCAAAAAGGGAAACAATAAGAGGGGCTAACGAAAAATTGTATATGGTCTGGAGGTATATGCCTGTAATAAAAGATAGGACAGCAGTTATAAACAATGTCCCTGCATGCCTTCCAGAAATGAACGGACGTTTATCCCCAGATCCGGGATATAGTAACCACCTTCAAGGATAGCAAAGGTATGCGGATTGCAGGATATAAGCATACCGGCTATCTCTCTGTAGTCCCTGGTGAAAAGGAGCGATCCCCAGTCCCTGACATATGTATCAAAACCGGCGGAACATCCCACAATATCAAACGATGAGGCATCCTGAAGCGCCTCATTAAGTTGACGGAAAAATTCATCCCTTGAAAAGGCATCAATATTCCGGAAGGTGATGCGCTTGTCTTCCTTTACAATGTCGTATGTCCCGTTGCCATAATGGAGATCTATGTCAACAACCAGTGCATCACTGATAAAGCCTCTGGAGAAGAGATTCATGATGGCTATCGTCATGTTGTTAAAAAAACAGAAACCGCCGTTGAAGTTGTACCCGGCATGGTGGCCGGGCGGTCTGATGAGCGCGAAGGAAGGTGTTTCCAGGGCAATTTCAGCGGCCTTTATTGCCCCTCCTGCAGCAAGCCTTGCCGTCTCGTAGACGGTTTTGTCTTTCATGACAAGCTTAATGATCGTTTCACTATGGCACAGCAACAGATCGGAAACCTCACATGGCGCCGGCTTTGTAAATTGTACGATATCCTGAATTTCTGAGAATATGGATGAAATCCTGTCGGGATTTTCACAATCCACCGTCATATAGTCTGAAAGAAATTTTTCACTATATATCGTGGGTATCATGAAAACTTTTTACCAATATTATCCGTCTAAAGTCAACATCTAACACATTGTAGTTTTTCATCTTTTCAATGTTATCTATTTTGTGATAAGGTAATGAAAACCATGATAGTTTCCATTGCCAATCAAAAGGGGGGGGTCGGGAAAACCACAACAACGGTGAACCTCTCTGCATCCATTGCAGTATCCGAAAGAAAAACACTCATAATCGATATGGACCCCCAGTGCAATACAACAACCAGTCTAGGCATATCCTACAGCGGTTTATATGCACACCTGTACCATGTGCTTATCGGCAAAAAGGATATAAAGGAAGTCATAAGGAAGACAGAAGTCCCTTTTCTTGATATCGTCCCCTCCCATCCTGACCTTATCGGTGCAGAAATCGAGCTTCTTGATTTTGAAGAAAGAGAATTTGTTTTGAAAAAAGCCCTTGAGAAGTTGCAGGGTACCTATTCCTATATTTTTATAGATTGTCCGCCTTCCCTTGGACTTTTGACGATTAATTCGCTTGTGGCATCCGATTCTGTTATGATACCGTTGCAGTGTGAATACTTCGCCCTTGAAGGGCTTGCGTTACTGCTGAGGTCGATAACGATTATCAAAAAAAGGTTGAATCCAAAGCTCGACACGCTCGGTGTGCTCCTTACCATGTTTGATAATCGTACCAATCTTTCATTCAGGGTCATGGAGGAAGTAAAGGAATATTTTAACGACAGTTTATTTAAAACGGTGATCCCGAGGAATGTAACGCTTAGCGAGGCACCGAGCTATGGAAAGCCTGTCCTGCTTTATGATATATCGTCCAAAGGGGCGGAAAGCTATCTCGAACTTGCATCAGAGATACTCGACAAGGGGGTTTAATGTTAAAAAAAGGCCCGTTAGGTAAAGGTCTGTCTGCAATACTGAAGGATGCTGAGGAAAAAGGCACGAGCAAGCTCATTCCTGTGGCTGAAATTACCCCTAACCCGACCCAGCCGAGGTCAGAAATAAAGGAAGATTCTCTTGTAGAACTTGCCGCATCCATCAGGGAAAAGGGCGTACTTCAGCCAATCCTTTTAAGAAAAAAAGGCAAAGGGTATGAAATTATCGCCGGAGAGCGGAGATTCCGGGCATCTGTTATGGCAGGGCTCAGAGAAGTTCCCTCAATCATAAAGGACGTTGATGAAAAAGAGGCTATTGAGATTGCCCTCATCGAAAACCTTCAGAGGGAGGATTTAAACCCCGTTGAGATAGCCTCCGTATATGAAAGGTTTATTGATGATTTCGGGTATACCCAGGAGGAACTTGCAAAAAAGATCGGGATCGACAGGACTACCGTTTCCAACTTTGTAAGGCTTTTAAAGCTTCCGGAATGGATAATTAACCTCATAAGGGAAGATAAACTGACACAGGGGCACGCCAGGGTTCTCGTTACCCTCAATAACGAAAATGAACAGAGAAAATTTGTTGACAGGATTCTAAAAGAAAACATTTCCGTGAGGGAGTTGGAGCGCGAAGTCAAAAAAAAATCAGCCGGCGTACGATCCGCTTTTAACCATGTTGAAGAGATATTAAGAGAAACTTTGGGCACGAAAGTCAACATTACCTTCAAACAGAAAAAAGGTAAAATCATCATAGAGTTCTATTCCAAAGAAGACCTTGAAAGGATTGCGGAGCTGATTATCAATGATTGAACATTTTTAGGAGATTTTCATGGGCTTTGTCAGGGAGCCGGCAGTAAGCGGCATGTTCTACCCGGGTAACCCCGGGACACTTAAAAGGGATATTGAAAGATACCTCGGTGAGGCCGTTTTTGATCCAATAACCGGCGGCATCATCGGCATCGTATCACCCCATGCAGGATATATGTATTCCGGTCCGGTTGCTGCTTATGGTTACAAGGCAGTAACGGGTCAAGAGTATGACACGGTGATAATTATCGCACCAAGCCACAAAAAGTATTTCGAAGGGGCTGCCGCTATAGATAAAGGCGGGTACAAAACCCCTCTCGGGATCGTCGAAATCGACGAAGAAACCACCGGAAAGATTTTGAAAAATTGCACAAAAGTACACAGCAGTATTGACGCACATACGGGAGAACATTCGCTTGAGGTTCAACTTCCATTTTTACAAGTAACATTAAAGAAATTTACGCTTGTGCCTCTGATTATGGGTTCCCAGGATATCTCAACATGCGAGGCCCTTTCCGAAAGCATTTATGAAGCAGCAAAAGCCAGCGGGAAAAAGGTTTTGATCGTTGGAAGCACTGACCTCTCACATTATTATTCGTATGCTCATGCAGTTGAGCTTGACAGTATCGTGACAAAACACCTTAATGATTTCGATATAAAAGGTCTCATCGCTGACATGGGGAAGGACAAATGCGAAGCCTGCGGCGCAGGCCCCATGATTACCACCATGATGCTTTCCCGGAAACTCGGGGCAAAGCAGAGTAAAGTTTTGAATTATGCAAATTCCGGCGATATTTCGGGTGACAAGAGTACGGTAGTGGGCTATGTATCTGCTGTCTTCTACAAACAAACAGGAGGCTGAACAAATTTTGAATCTTTCTGAAGAAGATAAGAAACAACTGAAGGAATTGGCAAGGGACACGATAAAAGAGGTGCTTTTTGGAAAGCAGAAAGAGCAGTTCCAAGGGTCGGAGATTTTAAAAGAAAAAAGAGGCGCCTTTGTTACGCTCAAGAAAAAAGGTAAGCTGAAGGGTTGCATCGGCTATACAAGGGGCGTCCGGCCTCTTTATGAAACAGTACAGGAAATGGCCATCCAGGCAGCTTTTCACGATCCGCGGTTTGCCCCTCTCGAAAAAAAGGAATGGAAGGATATCGATATAGAAATATCCGTCTTGACACCTATGAAAAAGATAGAAAATATCGACGAGATAGAAGTTGGTATCCACGGTCTTTATATTGAAAAGGGGCACAATTCAGGACTTTTACTTCCGCAGGTGGCTACAGAAAACAATTGGGACAGAGAAACCTTTCTCGATTATACATGCTGGAAGGCCGGTTTACAGAAGGATGCATGGAAATCGCCAGACACAAAGATTTACATTTTTTCAGCAGATGTATTTTGATGAAAACTTTTCAGGAGCAGCTCTATGATTAATAAAAATATGTCGATTGATGATGTTGTAAAAAAATACCCCGAGACAATACCTGTATTTGAAAGGTACGGACTTGGCTGTGTGGGATGTCAGGCTGCCCTTTTCGAAAACATTGAGCAGGGGGCTGAAATCCACGGGATTGACGTAGGCGCCCTTGTGAAAGACCTTAATAAGGCGGCCGGCAAAAGCTGATGTCGTAATGTTTGAAATAACGGAGACATAACGATAAGTACAAGCTGATTTATGGAAAGAATATATGCGGTAATTCTGGCTGCCGGTACTTCCAGCAGGCTCGGATTCAATAAATTGACGCTCAGGATAAACGGCCGGCCTGTCATTCAGAGTGCAATTGAACCTTTCTTCCAAAAAGGTATCGAAAAGATTTTTGTCGTCACAAACCCTGAAAACGGGCCAATTAAAAAGGCGCTTGAAACACCTTTCGTCCCGGATAAAAACACTCCGGGGCAGGCCTCTCCCCTTCAGCCTTCAACTTTCAACCTTCCCCCTTCAACCATCAACCATCAACCTTCAACCTTCCACCTTCCACCTTCCACCTTTATCACGAACTTTCACTTCATGGAAGGCATGTCCTCTTCCATCAAGGCTGTCATACCTTACATAAAAAACACAGATGCTGTTTTTTTTCACCTTGGGGACAAACCTTTTATAAAGAGGGAAACGGTGAAAAAAATGATTGAACTATATTTAAATAGAGAAAAAAATCCATTCGATATTATCCTGCCGGCCTATGGAGGCAGGAAGGGGCACCCTGTACTTGTGCATATCAAACCTTATATTGAGGAGATGCAGTCGCTTGAAGGCGATAGAGGCCTAAGGGAAATCATAGATAATCATTCAAAAAATGTGTTATTAATAGAAGGTGATGGGGGAAATATATTCGACATTGATACGGAAGAAGAGATAAATATTCTCAAAGAAAGGAAATACCTGATTGAAAAAGATTAAAGTTGAGAATGCCATCGGCATGACCCTGGCCCACGATATTACGGAGGTAATACCCGGGAAAAAGAAAGATGTGGCCTTTAAGAGGGGGAAAGTTATTGAAAAGAAAGACATCGAAAGGCTCCTCGACCTCGGGAAAGGGCATATTTTTGCATTCGATAAAGGTATAAAGGGCATCCACGAAGATGAGGCAGGCATGAGGATTGCCCGATCGATTATGGATGAAAAGATGGAGCCTGTTCCCCCGAAAGAAGGGAAGGTAATTATAAAAAGCAAGGTGAACGGACTCTTTTACGTTAACGATAAAAATCTTTATGAGATCAACAAAATACCTGATATACTTTTGAGCACCGTTCCAAACAGACACCCTGTGAAAATCGGGGACGTCGTTGCGGCAACAAGGATTATCCCTCTTTACATTAAAGAAAAAGAGTTAAAAAAGGTTGAAAGGGTCGGAGAAAAAGGGATCATCTCAATAAAACCCTTCAAATCTTTTGAAGTAGGCCTTGTAATCACCGGAAGTGAGGTTTTTAGCGGAAGAATAAAAGACGGTTCCTATGTGGTGGAAGAAAAGATCAAAGGCTATGGACTTGATGTGATTGGAAAAACATTAGTACCGGATGATATTATCGCGATTCGGGATGCCATTCGCGGGTTTTTCAATGCAGGCGCCGAAATCGTGATAACAACAGGAGGGCTCTCCGTTGACCCGGATGATATTACGCGGGAAGGCATAGAGGCAACGGGGGCCGAAGAGCTGTTCTACGGCACGCCTGTTTTTCCCGGGGCCATGTTTCTTGTGGCACGCCTGAAAGGGAGATACATACTGGGCGCACCGGCATGCGTGTACTACAATAAAAACACTGTCCTGGATATAATACTTACCAGGATTATGGCAGGTGAAAGGATGCATAAGAATGATATGGTAAAACTCTCGTATGGTGGACTTTGCTTGAATTGTGATGTATGCCACTATCCGACATGTTTTTTCGGGAAGGGACCATGATGGAAGAAAATGTTCAAGGTTCAAGGTTAAAGGTTCAAGGTTCAAAGCATTTAAATTCGCAATTCAAAATTCGCAACTCAAAATTCAAAATCGTCATCAAGGGCGCAGGCGAGATGGCAACGGGGATTGCCCACAGGCTTTTTATGGCAAACATGAAAAACATTGTAATGACAGAAATAGAAAAACCTCTTACGGTGCGGAGGACAGTGGCGTTCTCGGAAGCAATCTATACGGGCGCATGGGAGGTTGAAGGCGTAACGGCATTACCTGTAAGGAATGCGGCTGAAGTCTCCGATGTGTGGAAAAATGGTAAAATCGCCGTAATCGTGGACCCTGGATGGAATATTGTGGAATCATTAAAACCGGATATTGTAATTGACGCAATAATGGCAAAGAAAAACACAGGAACAATGAAGAATGAGGCCCCTGTCGTAATCGGTGTGGGGCCCGGTTTTGAAGCGCCACGGGATGTCCATGCAGTTGTAGAGAGCAACAGAGGGCATAATCTGGGCAGAGTAATCTACACTGGCGCCACAGAACCGCATACGGGCGTTCCCGGACCGGTAATGGGCATTACGACTGACCGCGTTTTGCGTTCACCCCATGATGGTCTTGTAAAACATGTGAAAGAACTTGGGGATAAAATCAGAAAAGGTGATATTGTTCTCTATGTGGACAATACACCTGTTCCTGCGCCTATTGATGGTATTCTGAGGGGACTTATACGGGAAATACAAGTTGAAGCAAACGAAAAAATAGGTGATGTAGACCCGAGAGGGAAAAAGGAATATTATTATACGATCACAGAAAAGGCAAGAGCCATAGGCGGCGGCGTGCTCGAGGCAATAATGCACCTTGCCTGGAAACCAAGTGATTAAGTTATTCCCGTTTAAATCACTCGAGGATAGTTTTTAATTACGCAATTACTTAATCACTTAATCACACTTTAAAAGGAGAACGGTTTTTAATTACTCAATTACTTAATCACTTAATCACACTTTAAAAGAGGAAGCATAATGGATTTATACGAAATTATTGAACAATACTTGAGCGATAGGAAGTCGGGCATAATGGCTACGGTTATCTACCGGGCAGGGTCGGCGCCAAGAGATGTGGGCGCCAAGATGTTTGTCGGTGAGGATGGCAAAATCTACGGTACGATAGGCGGCGGTCGTCTTGAATCGGACGCACATGCAGAAGCTCTGCTGATTATGGGTAGGGGAGAAACAAAAATACTCCACGTGAGAATGGATGGCAGGGAAGTAGCCGCAGAGGGGATGCTCTGCGGTGGAGATGTGGACATTCTTTTAGAGCCCGTCAGCAACAAATACAGCGAAGTTTATAAAAGCATAGGAGACCTTGAAAAAAAGGGCAAGAAAGGACTTATTGTAACAAAATTCGGGCAAAATGCCTTTTCAAAATCTCTCGTGAACTACGATTTGAAACTCATTGGCGACGACATGCCGGACGAAGAGAAAACCTGTTTGAAAGATTATTTCCTTGAAACAAAACCCATTATATCCGGTGGAGTGGTGATTGAGCCCTTACAGGTATCATCCGTGTTATATATTTTTGGTGCGGGTCATGTATCGCAATATATTGCAAAGCTGGCCAAACTGGTTGGTTTTTACGTTATAATTATTGACGACAGAGAAGAATTTGCCAACAGGGAAAGATTTCCCGAAGCAGATGAAATTATCGTGGAAGATTTTCGCCAAATATTTAATCGTGTGAAGTGCAACGGCACTGAATTTGTGGTAATTGTTACGAGAGGTCACGCATACGATGCAGATGTCCTGAAAGAAACGCTCAAGAGACAGGTTCGATATGTTGGAATGATCGGCAGCAGGAGAAAAGTAAAGATAGTTTTTGACTACATGAGAGAATGCGGTTTTGATGAGAAAACCATTGAGCGGGTTCATGCCCCTATCGGTCTTTCCATCCATGCCGAAACACCACAGGAGATTGCAGTCAGCATTGTTGCCGAGCTTATTCAGGTAAGAGGGGAAAATTAGTTGATCGACAAAACATTGCCTGAAGAAGATAGAGACATATTACTCGAAATCGAAGACAAGAGCTTACCGATACCTTTTGACCCACTGAAAAAATACCTTTCAGAAGTTTCAAAATATCCCGTGCTTTCGAGGGAAGAGGAATTGGAAGTAGCCACAAAGATACATGACAACAAAGATATTGAAGCTGCTCAAAAGCTGGCAATTTCAAACCTTAAGCTTGTTGTTAAGATAGCGCTTGAATATTACAATACATACCTGAACATCCTTGACCTCATTCAGGAAGGGAATGTCGGCCTCTTACACGCAGTAAAAAAGTATAACCCTTACAAGGGAACAAAGTTTTCAACATACGCATCTTTCTGGATCAGGGCCTATATTTTAAAATACATCATGGATTCCTGGAGTCTTGTAAAAATCGGGACTACACAGGGGCAAAGAAAGCTGTTTTACCGGCTCAACAAGGAAAAGCAGAAACTCGAGGCGCTTGGAATTTTTCCTGCTCCGCAACTTCTCGCCAGCACGCTCAACGTTAAGGAAGAGGAAGTGGAAAGCATGCAGAAGAGACTTGCATATGCGGACATCTCACTGGAAACCCCCATACACGAAGAGGGGGACGATACCGTAATGGATATGATTAAGACCGGAGAAAATGTTGAGGAAATTGTATCCGACAAGGAAATGAGTGATATGCTTGCTCAGAGGGTGGCGGAATTTAAAAAAGGCTTAAACGAAAAAGAATTATTTATATTCGAGCACAGGATAATGGTTGATGAGTCCATGACTTTACAGGAGATAGGAGAAAAGTTCAAGATTTCACGGGAACGTGTAAGACAGATCGAGAATAAGGTGTTGAGCAAGTTTAAAACAAGGTTTAAGCAGGAGCTTAAGGACCTGGACTTTTAAGAACAATAGGCAGCAGGCATAGAAATTCGAGTAATAAAGTAAATAAGCGATTAACCCGGATTTTCCATTAAGATGAGCATCTGTGTCGGGTTAAGTGATTCCCGGTTAAATCACTCGAGGACAGGTTTTAATTACTTAATTACTCAGTTACTTAATTACTCAGTTACTTAATTACTTAATTACTCAGTTACTCAGTTACTTGTTTTTTGCTTCAGAACGTTAGCGCCTGCCCCAATATCAGGCTTAACTTTCCAAAATACGAAGTAATCAGCAATAAACCCACAATAATAAGGAACACACCCAATATCCTCATCGAGTATTTAACAAGATATCCGTAACGTTTTAAGAAGCCGAGCAGTCTGTTGCAAAGCAACGAAGAAATGAGAAAAGGTATCGCCATACCCAGGGAGTATAAGGAAAGAAGATAAATGCCCTTAAAGATGTTTTCTGATGTGGATGCGATGATGAGAATCGAGGAAAGAGCCGGGCCTATACATGGTGTCCAGCCCAACGAAAAGGTTATTCCCACAATGAATGAGCCGAAAATTCCGACAGGTTTTTCCTTCAGGTGAATAATCTTTTCCTGATTTAAAATTGGTATCTTAATGATATTCAGGTAAAATAACCCCATAACGATGAGAATCAGTCCGCCGGCTTTCACGATATAAGTCTGATATGAGGACAGCATGTTTCCGATAAATGAGGATGAAAACCCTAATGCAATAAAAACAAAAGAAAAACCGAGGATAAAAGCTATAGAATGAATGAAGACGTTTTTTCTGTATTTTGATGACAGGACTTCATTATAATTATCAATCGATATGCCGCTAATGAAAATGAGGTATGAAGGGATAAGCGGGAGCACACAGGGACTGAAAAACGATAAAATACCGGAACCAAGGGCAATCAACCCGCTCAGGTCCATGAATAAAATTGTTCCGCCAAAAAGCATAAAGGCTATGATATGTATTTTTCCGTGAGGTTGTCAAATGAAATATGCATGCATTGATATAGGCACAAATACGGTATTGCTGGCTATTGTTGAGAAAGCCGATCAACCCGTTGATGTTCTCGATATTTCAACCATTACGAGGCTTGGTGAAGGCCTGAAAAAGAGCGGCGTCCTCTCTGCGGCAGCCATGGAGCGAACATTCACAGCCCTGGAGAGATACGGCGCTATTATAAAGGAAAATAACGTGGAAAAACTGTTCTGCGTCGGGACCGCGTCACTGAGAGAAGCGGAAAACAGTAAGATTTTTTTAGATAAGGCGAGGGAAAAGCTGGGGATCAGGATTAATATAATAAGTGAAAAGGAAGAGGCGTTTTATACATATCTTTCAGTAAAAAGCGATGCCTTCATCGGAAAAGGAAGCGTCATCATAACGGATATAGGCGGAGGGAGCACGGAGATTATTAAAGGAGATGCGGAAGGATTTGCCGATTTTGTATCATTGCCGGTTGGTTCCGTTAAACTGACAGAGATGTTTATAAAGAATGATCCGCCGGCAGCAAAGGAAATCCTTTCCCTGAGCGATCATGTCAGGGGCCTTCTGAATATACCTTTTCACGGGGATAACAGCACCTTTGTGGGAACAGGCGGCACTATAACAAATGTGGCAAGTATTATCTCCTGTCTGGATGTTTTTCAAAAGAAAAAGATACATGGTCATAAAATAACACTGAAGGAGATTGAAAGCCTTGTTGAAAAGCTGAAAAACATTGCATCATATGACCGGGCCCAAATCAAGGGTATGGAAAAAGGCAGAGAAGATATTATGCTTCAGGGCATTCTTCTTTTAAAAGAGATTATGGAATATTTTGGCGCACGGAAAATAACGGTAAATGCAAATGGTGTAAGATATGGCGTTCTCTCCGAGGCATTTCATAAAAACCGTTAAAAGAGGATATGAATTATGAAAGATAATAAATTGTATGATTCCGGTTGGTTAAATTCATTTCCGATCAACAGGAAGGCAAGAGAAATGTTAAACCGGGCAGGCGAAAAACCGGATCCGGCGGGCATGCATTCCGTTCAATTAGCAAAATGGGGTATCGATAGGGGAATGATAGAGGTAGAAAACTCGGTATTTGAGACGGTGGAGGCCATGATGACCTGGAGGCCGGTGCGATTGGCAAATTTTTTCTTGATAAGCGTTGGCGGGGATTACAATCCTGCAGGTTGGGAAGAAGCGGCGACGCCGCTTGATTTGGCAACTATCATATTAAATGAAATTGAAGAAAAAATGATGCTCCATTTCCCCTGGTACAGCGACTTCTGAAGCCCGCAGAGATAGCAGGCAGCAGGTGCGAACACTATAGCAATTGAGTAAATTAAGTGATTAAGTGATTCCCGGTTAAATCATTCGGGGGCAGGTTTTAATTGCCCAGTTACTCAATTAGTCATTCACTCAATCACTTGGTTTTATTGCATTGTCTTTATGCTCACTTCATGATGCGTTTCCGCATCAATATGAAAGGTAACGGGACAAGCACTATTAACATTCCGATAAGCCATACAATATCCCCTGCAACATGTGAAACGTTTCCCCATGTAAAGGCTCTGCAGATATTCGTCAGATGAAATAGCGGCGTGAACGATGCGATGCAGGAAATGGCCGGCGGGAACGTATCAAGAGGGAAAAATATACCGGAAAAAAGGAACATGGGGGTCATTATGAGGGTGTAATAATAGTTAAAGGAGTCGATTCCGGGCACTACGGCAGTGTAAATCATGGATAATTCGGCAAAAATCAACCCGCTGATGAAAAGAACAGGGATAATAAGCATGACAAGCGGAGAATCCACAAGACGGAACACAGAAAGGGCTATGATAATAATCGTGCCGTAGAACATGCTTTTCGTGGCTGCCCAGATTAATTCTCCGGCTATGAGGTCATCAATATTTACCGGTGTGGCAAGGATGCCATCAAAGGTCTTCTGAAAGGTCATCCTCACGTATGTGCCGTATGTACATTCATAGGTTGCAGCAAACATGGAGGATGAGGCGATGATGCCCGGGGCGATAAAGTTTATATAGGGCACTCCGTTAATATCTTTTATAAAGGCCCCAAGACCAACCCCAAGGGCGAGGAGATACAGTATGGGCTCAACAAAGTTGAGGACGATGCTCGATTTATAGAGCTTTGTATATACCGTAAAATGCCTCTGCCATACCCTGAAAGCCCGTCTAATGTTCATAATTCCGTATCTTGTTCCCCGTATTTTGTATCGACATCCAATCATTCACCATTTCGCATTTCGCATTTCCCATCACTCCCCCAGCCGCCTTCCTGTAAGTTTCAGATAGACATCCTCGAGGTTGCCGCCGTGGATATTGATGAGATTTGCCGGCGAGTCTATTGTTATAACTCTTCCCGAATCCATAATAGCGACTCTGTCGCAGAGCTTTTCCGCCTCTTCCATGTAGTGGGTTGTAAGAATAAGTGTTGTGTTATTCGATTTAAGGCCATTAAGTTTCTCCCAAACATTGTGCCTGCTGTGAGGATCAAGGCCTGTCGTGGGCTCGTCGAGGATAAGAAGTTCGGGATTATTTATTAATGCCCTTGCAAGGAGAAGGGATCTTTTCATCCCGCCCGAGAGGTCTTTTATGCTCACATTTATTTTTTCCGTTAAACCGGCATATTCGATAAGCTCAGTGGCTATCTTCACGGATTGCGCCTTGGGAATATCAAAATACCGTGCATATGTGATGAGGTTTTCCAGTACCGTAAGCTCGAGGTCCAGGTTGTCATCCTGCGGCATAACGCCAATTCTGGATTTTATGGTACTCGGATGTTTTGTCACATCCATTCCGAAAACCTTTATCTCTCCGCTTGTGGGGGCGGCAAAGCAATAAAGCATGCGCATAACCGTTGTTTTTCCGGCGCCGTTCGGTCCAAGAAATCCGAAGCATTCACCTTTAATAATTTCAAAGTCAATATTATCAACTGCCCTGAGGGAGTTATAGTTTTTGGTCAATCCTTTTGCCGTAATGATCTGCATGAGCGGTTTTTATAATACCATATTTTGCTTCAAAAGTAGCCAAACACAGCTAACCGCAAGGACAAAATAATTATGCCGGATTTCCCATCAGGATGAGCACTTGCGTCGGGTTGTCCCGACATCGTCTCTAATGACGTATCCGGGATTATGCACACAGGCAGCTTGCTCTTACCGCTCTACTATCTCTTTACCTGTTTCGGGTTTGAAGGTAAATTTTGAATCATCTATGGCGCGATTGGGTTTGATGGAGGAAAATTCAATGGTGTTTACATTGCCTGTAAATTCATGGATCTGGATCTTTCTGACCAGATTATTGTCGTCAATCCATACCCTTGCCGATTTTACCGTGGTATCTTTTTTGGGCAGAAGCTCAAGTATTTCGAAGTCGCCTGCCCTGCTGTGCTCTTTGAGAGTAAAGATTGCGTCGAGTTTTGCTATGTCTTCAATTAAATCGAGAAAAGTGCCGCTTGTCTTTTCTTTGTTCACCCTGTCTTTGATGATAAATGATTTTTCTTCTTCACCCTGCCATATAAACCGTCCATCATAGAGGAAATATTTGACCTTCGGCGTTTTGTACCGCCACAAAAAACCTTTCTGTCTTTTGTAGTAGAACTCGCCGTCAAATTCCCTTTCTTTCTTAATGCTTGATATGAATATCCTCTGGTGGAAATGCGCCTCCATGGTATTAATCTGTGCATAAGTCTTCTTGAGCAAATCGAAAGGAGAGTCTTCGGCACTGACAGCTGTCAGCTGACAGCTGACAGCTGTCAGCAAAATCACGAAAAAGACGCATTTCATGACTCGCCGCATCACCGATAAGTCTTTTCCGGTTTGCACTCCCTTGAACCCTTGAACCCTTGAACCCTTGAACCCTCTTTCAACCATGTTCTTTACCCGTTTTTTCATCACCAATAGTCTGTCGTTTACTATCACTGCCTTTTAAGCACCTCTCTTGGTTTTACGCCATCCGATGGCCCCACAACGCCTTCCCGCTCCATCCTCTCCACAATCCGGGCTGCCCTGTTGTATCCTATCCTGAACCTTCTCTGCACCATACTTATGGATGCTTCACCTTTATCAAGGACAAACTCGACTGCCTCCCTGTATTTTTCGTCATCCATTTCCTCCTGGCCATTTGATTCGTCATCGTGTTCTTCCAGGATTTCCGTCTGGTATGTCGGTGTTCCCTGCCCCTTCAGGAATTCCACAATCCTCTTTATCTCGCCTTCAGAAACAAAGGGCCCGTGCAGTCTCTGAAGTCTGCTGATTCCAGGACTGAGGAACAACATATCTCCATGCCCGAGGAGACTCTCTGCACCATTTGTATCAAGTATAGTCCTTGAATCCACTTTTGAAAAAACCTTGCATGATATTCGTGCAGGAAAGTTCGCCTTTATGATGCCGGTCAATACGTCAACAGACGGCCTCTGTGTGGCAAGGATCAAATGGATTCCCGATGCCCGTGCCATCTGTGCAAGCCGTGCGATATACTCCTCCACCTCTTTCGTGGATGTCATCATAAGGTCTGCAAGCTCGTCAATAACCACGACAATATAAGGTATGGGGTCCTGTTCCTGTTTTATCATCTTCTGGTTGTATTTATCGATACTTCTGACGCCCAGTTCCGACATCATTACATAACGTCTCTCCATCTCGTCAATAAGCCAACGGAGGGATGTTTTCGCATTTTTTGAGTTTGTAACTACAGGAAGAAGGAGATGCGGAATACCGTCATAGAAGGAAAGCTCCAGCATTTTTAAGTCGATCATCAAAAATTTTACATTAATAGGTGTTGCCTTGAAAAGGATGCTGCATATCATGCTGTTAAGCGATACGCTCTTCCCGGACCCTGTAGAACCGGCAACGAGCAGGTGGGGCATCTTCGCCAGCTCTGCCACGAATGGATCGCCGGATATGGTTTTTCCCACAGCAAGTGACAGATACGAATTGGATGAATCAAAGGCTTGCGATTCTATGATTTCCCTGAGATAAACAATCTGTCTTGTCTTGTTGGGCACTTCTATACCTACAACCGATTTTCCAGGAATAGGGGCAATAATACGAATGGATACGGCACTTAATGCCATAGCAAGGTCGTCTTCAAGGTTGGATATTCTGCTTACCTTTATACCGGGCGCCGGTTCAAACTCATACATGGTAATAACAGGTCCCGGGCTTACTTCGCAAACCTTGCCGTCAATTCCATAGTCTTTCAATTTCTTCTCAAGGATGCTTGCATTGGCCTGGATGCTTTCCTTATCTATTTTAAATTCCCTCTTCTCAACGGTATCAAGCAGTGAGACAGGGGGGAGCTTATATGGACCCAAACCTTTTAAAAATTCAAAGGAATCCTGGACAGGCTTTTTCTCAACGGCTTTTGGCGGTTCTTCTTTCTTTTCTTCAGTGACTTTTATCTCTTTTCTCCGCTCAACAGATTTCTTCCTCTTAACACCTTTTTCAATAATGGAGAGGAGTGGCGCCTGGATGATCAGAAAAAGGGAAATGAGGAAAAGAATAATGGCGATAAGGTAACTCCCGAAATAGCTGAAAAGACTCACGAGGGTACGATGGAGCAATACCCCGAGCATGCCTGCAAACGGTATTGAAACACCCTTGATATGAATGTTCCCTACCATGAGTTGCAAAAGGACTACCAGCGACAGGAAAAAGAGCACCAGGCCTGATGTTAATACAAGAGGGTTTGGCGGTTCCTTTTTTCGAACATAAAATACCGAAAAAAGGAGGGCATAGGCGGGTAATAGATAACTTACCATGCCGAAAAGCTGGATAAGGACATCGGCAATGTATGAACCGACCTTGCCGCAAAGATTTTTTACAGGCCCCAATGCAACGGTACTTAATGACGCATCAAGGGGATTGTATGAAAGCAGGCAGACAAAGAGGAACAAAAAAGCACCTGCGAGCCCAATCCCGAACATCTCTTTTTTTAATTCACCGGACATATGCCTCTCGTCGAACAACAATTGCGAATTGCGCAAGCTTTAATTCTGCCGAAGGCAGGACATTGCGAATTGCGAAACTAAATTCTAAATCGGAAATTGAGGGATTCTTCGCCAATATTTTCATCGTTTAACGTTTCGCATTTCGAGATTCGCATTTCTGGTTTCACCTTTCCATTATAAGCCTTTGAATCTCCGCCCTCACTTCATTCATTACTTCTGTCTTTGCCGAGCGCCCTTTGTCCGCTATAGCTATCGCCTTACCTATATGTATGTATATTACCCCTTTTTCCTTTGGAATGAAACTACCTTTTGGCTGAAGCCTGTTTGTCCCGAATATTCCAACAGGCACTATAGGCACACCGGCACGAAGCGCAAGGGAAAACCCTCCTTTTTTGAAAGGAAGCAGGGCGCCATCCATACTCCTCGTTCCTTCCGGAAATATGACAATATTCATTCCATCCCTGATCTTACGGGCTGCATCTTCAATGGCCTTTAACGCCTCTCTCGGGTTTTCCCTGTCAAGGCTTATATATTTCGCCGCCTTCATGGCCCATCCGACAAAAGGCACGAAAAAGAGTTGCCTTTTTGCTATCCATTTAAACGACAGGGGCAAAAACGATTGTAACGAATAAATGTCGAGTGCACTTTGATGGTTGCACATGAATATGTATGGCGGTTTTTGTATGTTGTCAAAGCCATCTATCAATACCGTAATACCGCTGACCTTCAGATGCATCCTAGTCCAGAATCGTCCGACCCTGTGGACCCTTTCACCTTTTCTGTCAAAAAGAGAAACGACAAGGGCAATAATGGACAGGTAAATTGCAGAAACCACAAGATTAACGAATGACAGTATTTTTCTCAGCTTCTTACCCTCCTGGCCAGCTCACAGCTCATAGCGTTCAGCATCAAATGCAATTAAGAATTATGGCGTACAGTGTTTGGTTTTAAGTTTTATACACTATCTCAATCCTTGTCTCTATTGTTTCGCATTTCACGTTTCACGTTTACTATTCATCAGTGTATCGATAATTTTCTCAACATCCTGTTTAATCTTTTCATCAATATCATAGGGCGACACGCCCAATTTATCTGCCTCCATGATCTTTCCGTTATATTCCATAATGCCCAGCAGAGGTAAACCATTCAGATTTTTCTTTATCATGGCTTCGTCCTTCTCGCCCATCACCTTGTTCCCCACCACATATACGCTTTTTATGCCAAGATCAAAAGCAAGCTTCTTTACCTGATAGGCCGTCTGAAAGCTCCGCAAGCCCGGCTCTACAACAACAATAAATGCATCTATATAGGTTGTGGATCCTCTGCCCAGATGTTCAAGACCGGCTTCCATATCCACGATCACATATTCGTCCCGTTCGATAAAAATATAAGAAAGAAGGCTCTTCAGGAGTACATTTTCCGCACAAAAGCAGCCTCCGCCACCCTGAGAGATATTTCCCAGGATAACGAGTTTAACATCGCCCTTTTGGATGGAGAATCTTTCCGGTATATCATCTACCTTGGGATTCAATTTAAAAAATGAGCCGTACTGGCCTTTTTTTGCCCCTGTCCGTTCCTCAATAAATTCCTCCATTTGCGCAAGGGGCTGAACCCGCTTTAATTCTTCTTCTGTAAAACCGATGGCGCTTGCAAGATTAGAATCCGGGTCTGCGTCTATTGCAAGGACCCTGTATCCCCTTTCATCGAGAATCCTTGCCATCACGCCTGCAAGCGTGGTTTTTCCAACCCCGCCTTTTCCTGATATTGCAATCTTCATATCAATTCCCTTTTGTCAGTCCCGGCAAGCATATCCGGTTTTTCTCCCGGAGAAATAAGTGCCTGGAGAAGTTCTCTCTCCTCTGCCGTAGCCAGCAAGATAAAACTCATTTCTTTCTCAATACGGGTTTTTAAATCGGGATTGTATATCCATTCTCCGTTTACCTTTCTCACAGCAATAAGTAATATGTTGCCGATGCTCCTGAAGTCTATCTCGTTTAACGGTTTCCCTACATAAGGCGAATGTTTTGGTACATGGACTTCTTCTACACGAAGCGGCGAATCCTTGTCCCTGAGCATCTTATCCAGAAAAGAGGTCACGTGGGGACGTATCATTTCAGAGGCCATTCTTAAACCGCCGATATAGTTTAATGCTATAACGTTGTCAGCCCCGGCTTTTTTCAGTTTTTCAATGTTCTTTGTATCGGTACAGCGGGAGACTACCCGCAAATCCGGATTCAATTGCTTTGCCGTTAACACTATAACAATATTGTCATTATCCGAATTGGTGGTGGCGAAAAGACCCTTTGCCCTATGGATCATAGCCTTTTCGAGAGTTTCATTTTCAGTTGCATCCCCCACAATCATATCGACGTTAAGATTCTGCATCTTTAAATCATCTATCTTACTCTCGTCCGGATCGATGGCTATCTGATGTCTCCGCGTAAGGTATAACTCATGTACGATATAGAGCCCCACCATACCGATACCGCATACAATATAGTGGTTCTTCAACTTCTCTATTCGCTTTTCCATGGATCGCCTCCTGAAAACCCTTTTAAGTTCCCCTTCGATAATATAGGCAGCAAGGGTTGTAAAAAGATATGCTACAGTGCCTGCACCCATAAAAACAAATATAATGGTAAAAAGCTTTCCTACGGGTTTATCGTCAAGTCCGATTACGTCTCCATACCCTACCGTTGTAATCGTAATGGCAGTCATATACAGGGCATCAAGAAAACTTGTTTTACTGCCGCCTATGATCTTGAAGCCAACAGTCCCGATAATAATAATTATTAAAATTGCAACGATAATGTGCAGGAACTTCTTCGGGATACCCATCATATACAAGATATTACTCATACTCCCCTTAAAAGGGAAGAATATTTTTCAGGAAGAGGCGCCCCGAATCGATAATATTGTGTAATCTTGACTACAGGCAAAACCGGACTTATATATACTTCTAAGTTGCAATTTAGCAATATCATCAAAACAATATTGATAAAAAGGAGTATATGAATTATGTCCGTTGAAAAATTAGAATTCAAAACCGAAGTAAAACAGCTGCTCGATCTTATGATTCATTCCCTCTATTCACATAAAGAGGTGTTTTTGCGCGAGCTTATATCAAACGCTTCCGATGCCGTCGACAGGGCAAGATACGAATCACTGACAAACAGCGACATACTCGAAAACGACAGCAGCTGGAAAATCCTGATAAGCGCGGATAAAAGCGCAGGCACATTAACGATAAGCGACAACGGGATCGGTATGTCAAAAGGAGAAATCATCGAGGCGCTCGGGACTATTGCCCATTCCGGCACAAAAGAGTTCCTCGCGGCGCTGCAAAGCAAAGAGGTAAGAGATAATCCTGAGTTGATCGGCCAGTTCGGCGTAGGTTTTTATTCATCATTCATGGTAGCGGACAAGATTACCGTCATTTCAAGGCGGGCCGGTGAAAAGGATAAAACCGGCGTCAGATGGGAATCTACCGGTGACGGCACATTTACAGTTGAAGACATTTTCAAAGAAACGAAAGGCACAGATGTTGTCCTGCATCTTATGGAAGATGAAAAGAAATACCTCGACGAATGGGAAATCAGCAGCGTAGTCAAACGGTATTCCGACTTCATTGAACACCCCGTTGTCATGGAGGTGGAAAGGGAAAAAGAAAGTCAGCTTAAAAAGGGTGAAAAGGTCAAGATCAGGGAAGAAGAAACCTTAAACTCCATGAAGGCTATATGGCTCAAAGACAAGTCAGAGGTAACCAGGGAAGAATACAACGAATTTTATAAACATATATCCCATGACTTTACGGAACCGTCAAAGATCATTCACTACAGAGCGGAAGGAACATCGGAATTTTCAGCGCTTCTCTACATCCCTTCCAAGGCGCCTTTCAACATTTTCTATAAAGATTACGAGATCGGCCCCGTGCTATATGTAAAAAGGGTTCAGATAATGGACCACTGTGAAAATTTAATCCCTCCATATCTCAGATTCATTAAAGGAGTTATAGACTCATCGGACCTCCCCCTGAATGTATCGAGGGAAATCCTGCAGAACAACCGCCAGGTCGAAATTATAAAAACGAATATCACCAAAAAAGTCCTCGATACCCTGGCCGATATGAAAAATGATGAGTACGACAGCTATCTCACATTCTATAAAGAATTCGGGAGAATTTTAAAAGAAGGCATCCACTTTGATTTCGTAAGGCGTGAAACAATTGCCGACCTTTTACTCTTCCCGTCCACGAAAGCAGAGGATGGTAAATTGAGGACTTTCCAGGACTATATTGAGGTCATGAAAGAAGACCAGAAAGAGATTTACTATGCCACAGGAACATCGCTTGACGAAGTCCTGAAATCACCCCATATAGAAGCATTCAGGGATAAAGATATTGAAGTACTCATCTTTTTAGATGAAATTGATGATTTCATATTTACCGGTTTTGAATATAAAGGGAAAAAATTGAAATCGGTGAGCAAAGGGGACATCAGCCTCGACAAGACAGAAGGAGATGAAAAGAAAAATGCACAGAAGAAATACGAAAAACTTCTTGATCTCGTCAAAGACACCTTAAAGGATGACGTAAAGGACGTGCGGCTTTCGGGGAGACTTACCGATTCTGCCTGCTGCCTCGTAGCCGATGAGGGCGATATGGATCCACAGATGGAGAAACTTCTGAAGGCCATGGGACAGGATGTTCCTCAGCGGAAGAGAATCCTCGAAATCAACCCGTCACACCCGCTTTTCGCTGCTATGAACACGATATTTGAAAAGGATAAACTTAGCCCTGTCCTGGATGAATATACAAGACTGCTTTATGACCAGGCGCTTCTCCTTGAGGGATCAAAACCGAAGGATCCTGCCGCCTTTGCAAAGGCAGTGGCAAAACTGATGGTGGAAAACGTGGCTGGATGAAGCTCTGCCCCGCATTTGCATATTGGCTTTAATCAGGGACAGATGTTATCGTACAGGGCGCCTATTCGGGATTCTAAAGGCAGGTCGTCAGTGGGCGGCCTGCTTTTATATTCTTCAAAGCTTATAACCGTTTCATTCGCGCTGCCATATTCCACGATGGATAATATCTCAAATATTTTGCTTCTACAGTTTACCACCAACTGCATCTTGAACATATCCCGACTTTCATTTTTTCCGAGGTCTTTTGAAATCTTCTGCCATACCTTTTTTACGCCTTTATCGGGCATTTCCAGGCTTTCTTTGTCATAGAAATATTTATAACCTGAGTCGGCTGCATAAAACAACTTCCAGTCGGCGCCCTCAGAATATGAGTACAGGCCCGTAAGAATCAATCCGCTAAAAATAAAGATTGCCATTTTTTTGATTTTCATTCTCATTTATTGCCTCCTTAAATTCCGCAATGCGTGATGGGAAAAAGGGTTCAAGGGGTCGAGGGGTCACTGCAATGCGAATCGCGAAACGCGCAACAGAAAGCATCATTTCACCCTTCATCTTTTCGCTATGCTTTAAGCCTTTCACCTTTCACCTCTAACCTTTCACCTGCTTTATCAATACTTTATCCTCACCTTATAAACAAGCTTTGCCTCACCATCTTTTTTAACCGGCACATCAAAGAATATTGTAGTGGAGTCTTCTTTTTTGTAATTTGCAGAGGATTCGAGGACTTTCCACTCCCCGAAGAGACGCTCTATAACCCTTACCGTAATATCCTCTTTCTTGTGGTTCCTTAACGATATCTCGTAGGCAACTTCGTTAATGTTTTTTGCCGGCTTTTCCCAGTGCATCTGTTTACGGGTGGCAACAACGTCAAAGGCATCGCCAATTTTTACCTTGATCTTCTCGTTCTTCGGGGTATGCTGTATGGAATCTTCTCCGATAAACTGAAGGCTTCCATCCGGGTCATGTTTATACATTCTTAATGTCCCCTTTGGAAGGGGCATCCCGAGATTGTTTTCCGTTTTATTGGCAATCTCAATAAAAACCCCTACTTTTTCGGTTTTAAAGGGTTCGGCGTAATAATTCCGGTAATAATGATCACGTCCCTGATAGATAAACTGTTTGTTCACCGGCACATCCGGGACGCTCAGCAAACTGATCTGTTTCGTCTGATTCTGCTTGACGGTTGCCTTCCGGTCAAGCGTGTAAATATGGTACTCAAAAAATGCCTCTTCTTTGAATTGGGGCGCTGCCTTTGTTACAGTTACCATACCGGCATCCATCTCCATTCTCCGGGTTTCCCTTATCCTGTTAATATCTCCTGCAACAAGTTTTAAGGCCGCATTGTTGTATGTTGCACCGCTTTTGTTGTCTATCGTTACCCACCCGGACAGATTTGACATAGTATCCTTATCGTTCAGAACAAGAACATAATCGGCACGCCAGTTAATCCCGTTTGTCAGATACAGGGCTTCAATCTTCTGTAAAGAAGATGTTTTACTGTCAAGAAGCCACAAAAGAGTCGGCTTTGATATAAGATTTTCAGGAACTTCAGGGAATATAACCCTCCCGGGATGATTGAATGTTATCTCATTGCCTATTTTATAAACCGGAGTACCCTCGTTATTTGAGAGAAGCGTAGCCGTTACGATTTCTTCCTTGTCCGTATATGGATTCCTTGTTATGAGCTTCAATTCCTTGCCGACATACTTATCGAGGAGTTTTCTGGGACTTAAAAGGTCATACTCATAATTTTGTTCCAAAATGGTAAAACTTTCCAAATTGGTAAGCGATTTAATGCTTACGCTTGTGGGGATGATCTGGGCCGCCACATCCATAAACTTAAGCTCCTGGACCCCTTTCCGGAGTTTAACCTGTCTCCTGTCTTTTACTAGGCCGATATTGCTGTTATATACGGTCACCTCCACCCCGGTCTGATCTTCTATGCCTGTTGAGCGCTGTTCCAAAGCGTGGACGCCGTTGCTTACAGGGATTATAGCCAATAAAACCAATGAGACCAAAAAAACGAGGAGTCTTTTCATCGTTTTCCCTCCCTACAAATTTTTCAATATTTTATATACCCCTGAGAAGTCGAGGTCGTCTATGCCCTCCGAAAGGGTCATGCCGAACAATTCTTTTACCGTACTTCCCGTAAAGAGCGGCCTTTTTAATGTCTTTGCCAGATCCTGAAGGTAATGAAGATCTTTATATATGAGTGCAGAAGAAAAATGAGTCGAAAAATCCTCTTTTATGAGCTTTTCCCTTTTTGCGTTGAGGACCATAGAATTTCCGGCGCCCGCAGCAAAAATATCCAGAATTTTCCCCTTGTCCAAACCCACTGCCTCTCCAAATACCACTGCCTCGGCTATAGTGGCCATAAAACTTCCCAGAATCAAATTGTTGATCAATTTCATCTTCGTTGCAAGGCCGGGTTCTCCGAGAAAAAAGACGGATTTACCGATTTTCTCAATATATGGGAGGGCCTTTTCATAGGCGCCTTTCCCGCCACTCACCAGAACGGTCAGGTTTCCCAGCGAAGCAGGGACTACACTGCCGAGAACAGGGGCTTCGAGGTAATGTGCGCCATGTTCTCTGAAAACATCATGAAATTTTATGACAGGCTCAAAATGGTTTGTCGTTGTATCTATGATGATCTTGTCTCTCAGGTCACCTTTTAAGAGTCCTTTTTCACCATTTAAGACATCCATGAAGGCATTACTGTCAAAAAGACTGACAAAGAGAATATCAACCTGAGATATAAGCTCTAAAGGGCTATCAACCAATCGTGCATCCAGATCTGACGCCTTTTCTTTCGTTCTGTTCCATACAATAAGCGGAACACCCTGAGATATCAGTCTATTTGCAATCGTCTTTCCAAGAAAACCAAGTCCGATAAACCCCGCATTCATTGGCTAAGCCTCCTCTTTTAATCAGTTGAAAATATACTATCATAGTTTAATTGTTAAAAACATCTGTTACCGGATTAAAAAGGGCATGATGTTTCCCGGCGCCATAATTTTTTTGGAATGGGGAGATATACGGCAAAGCCCTTTTTAGTTTTTTGAGAAGTGTTGCTAAAACTCCTATAAGTATGTTATGTTATAGCGTTCGGGGCGTGGCGCAGCATGGTTTAGCGCGCTTGCCTTGGGAGCAAGAGGCCGCTGGTTCAAATCCAGTCGCCCCGACCATTTAATTCATTGCATATTCTCTAACAACCTGATCAAATAAAATAAATTTTTAAACAGAATCAATAATAAGGGAGGGTAACATGGATCTTAGCGGTCATACGGCACTGATTACCGGGGCAGGACAGGGTATAGGTCAGGCCTGCGCAGAAATTTTTGCAGAGAGGGGGGCAAGGCTTATCCTCTTAGATAAGAACGGGGAAACGCTTCCCCGTGTAGCCGAAAATATTGCATCAAAATGGGGCAATGTGATTGCCCGGATCATAGACCTTACCCATACGGAACCTCTCAAAGCACTCATCGAAGAAATCAAAAGCAACGAAACAATCGATATACTCATAAATAATGCCGGCTCCGACAAGCCCGGCATAACTGCAAAAATTGACAAAGAGGACTTAAATGCCGTCTTTGATATACACGTGGGAGTTCCTTTTTTCCTGATCAAGTTGTTATTGCCTGAAATGAGGGCGTTAAAATGGGGAAGGATCATCAACATCAGTTCTGTATATGGAATTTTAGGCGCAAAAGGTGAAGCAGCCTATGCGACGGCAAAGTCCGCAGTCCTTGGATTGACAAAAACCGTGGCACGGGAAGGCGGGCCGGACGGAGTGACAGTCAACGCCATTATACCTGGACTTATCCGTACACCTCCTATGATAAAGATGCCCGACAAGTACAAAGAGCCTATCCTCCGGGAAACCTTGCTGGGCAGAATGGGCGAGCCGGAAGAGGTCGCGGGGGTTGCCGCATTTCTCGCCTCCGGGGACGCATCATTCATAACAGGCACAACCATTACCGTCTCCGGGGGATGGGGGGGGTAAAAGCAATTAAGAATTAAGAGTTAAGAATGTAGAATGTAGAAAACGCTGCGCATTAAAAGCTGATTGCAATTAATTGCTTAATTGCCATGGATTACACTCAACGGCTGGTTCCGTATGTTGCCTTTACCCGCTTTGACCTGTTTAAATAGATATACCATGCAGCAACGTACAATACTGTGATGAGGCTATTGAGCGCCGTATTTGACGAAAAATCGGCCTGCGCCTTTTCCGGAAGGCCGACTAAAGATGGAAGCACTACGGAAAATAAGGAGTAAAAGAAAACGGAGAAGAAATATTTCTTCACGGTAGATACTGCATTCGGGAGTACTTTCCAGAGGGATATCCCTGAATAGACGCTGAAAACCATAAGCGCAAGGGTGCATGCGCCACCGATGAGCATAAGGTTTAAGAGCGCCGGGAACTTGTCAAAGTGCGGTTTTGTCAAATGTGTTATTGTAACAAGGTTAAAAAGCATGGCAAAAGGGTCAAGAATTGCGAGATTAATGCACAAAAGCAAAAGCCACCCTCTTACACCCTTGTATTGCTTATCTTCACCTTGTCCCGCCTTCGGCAGGATTAAAACTTTCACATTTCACCCTTCAAAATTCGCATTATTTTTCCCATTTTCTGCATCTCCATTTCACCTTTCACCTTTCAGAATTCGGGTTTCCACTACCCTCCTCCCACCGGCGGGAAAAAGAATATCATATCGGAGAATCAAAAACAAACAGCTCTTACGGTTGATATGATCTCATACCAATTTGCCGTCAATCGCCAACCAAATTGCCGGATAGCGGGAGCACACATCCCTTCGTGCTTCCGCACTGCTCTCCCGACCGTTGCAGGGCTTGCATCGCTTGATGTGCAAGGGCGGAGGCTACCTGAAGATGTTCATGCCTGTGCATCATCCCACAATGAGGGAACGCTCTCCGCCAGCCGCGGCCACCCGTGTCGTGCCTCCACAAGTGCCCGGCTGAAGGTAGGGTGGCCTGCGGTCGTTCCGTGAGCCATGCTCAGGGAAAGTGCTCCCGTTTTAATTTATTGAATGACGGCGAATCGGCATCAGTACTCTTCAGGGTCGGGTTTGTAAGTGCGGGTGCGCTTTTTGGCGCCTTGAATATGTTTCAATTGAAGGACTTTCTCCTTTGCCCTTTTCGAGCGTTTCCTTTTTTGCCTCTTTATCTTCTCAATCCGTTGTTGTTTCTCACTCTCTTCCCCGAGGATCATGTCCTCGATCTTCTCTGCCAATATCCTTCGCGCAATAAAACGGTTCAACGATTGTGAGCGCTCCTGCTGGCACTTCACTTCAATACCCGTAGGAAGATGTTTTAAATACACGCACGTAGAGGTCTTATTCACCTTCTGGCCGCCATGCCCCTGAGAACGGACAAACCTCTCAAGGATGTCCGGCTCCTTAATCCCTAACCGCTCCATCCTCTCTTCAAGGGCTTTCGCTTTTTCTATACTGACGATATAATTCATAATTCACCGTTTTTCCGGTTTATCTGGTTTCTCTGGTTTATCTGGTTAAAAATCATACAACAAAGAAACCGAACCAACAGATGTGGATACCGCCTACCGCCTTCTGCCTACCACCTGCTGCCCCTACTACCTGCCACCTGTTTTTTCAACGAACTCCCGGATCGCCTTATTAACTTCCTCCGGTTTTTCCAGCATCACCATGTGACCTGCATCTTTAATGAGAACAATTTCAGAACCTTTTATGCTTTCGTGGAGGAATTGAGAATATTTCGGCGGAGTAAGGGCATCGTCTGTTCCGCAGATAATAAGGGCCGGAATATTGATCAAGTTGATTGTATTCATAAAGTTAAATTTGTCGCAGGCATAAAAATCATTATAAATCACTTCGGCCCTGCATTTCATCATTTCATGAAAGCCGCCTTCCTTTAATGATTCCGGAACGTTTTTTGAAAAGGCAAAACCTATAATACCGCGTAACGTTTTCTCCTTATCTTTCTTTATCCCTTCAAGTATTTCCGGAAAGACCCTCAATCTTGCCCCTGTCCCCACCAGCACAATCCCCTTCAGCATATCAGGGAAAGACAACGCGCAGGATATGGCTATAGCGCCACCCATGGAATGGCCCACTATATAACAACCGTCAATGCCTGATGATTTTAATGCCGCGTAAATGCTGTCTCTTTGTTCATCTACTGTAACACACCCATTGCTGCCTCCTGCACTGCCGTGTCCCGGAAGGTCGGCAAGTATAACCTCCATGGATGTTTTCAGGTATTCCGCCTGATAAAACCATGATTTTGCACTCCCACCGGCGCCGTGGATGAACAGAATCTTTTCTCCTGTCCCGTATCTCACTAATTCAGTCTCCATACAATCCTCCAGATTTCTGTTGAAATGCGTAAATAATTAATTATATTATGACGACATGAAATTTATTACAATATGTCTGTGTCTTTTTTTTCTCTTATCCTGCAACAAGGCCGCCGAAGTGACAACGCCAAAACAGAAACCGGTTGAAGAACAAACCGGCGATGTAAATTACAAGAAAGAAATGGATGAGATAAGAAAAAACTTGAAAAGTGAAGTTAAGATTAAGCTGAAAAAAGATGTAAAAGGCGGGTACGGCTGGGAAATTGCCGGCAAGGATGCACAGGAAGTGCTTAAGGCGGATGATGCATTAAGAAAAAAGCTCAGCAATTAAGGCTAAGGGTTTAAAAACCGGGAATGATGAATTATAATTATATGATAAGACCTATAAAATACAAGAGGTAAATATTATGGCATATGAATACACAATAAAGATCTTTTCAATGGATGACCTGAAAAAGGAAAATATTGTGGTTGATGCGGAAAAGAATATCGTGTATGCATGCAGGCCCGCCGGAGAGTGTGAGATCCACGATGTAGGCATGGAACAGCTTGAAAATCTCTCTAAAATATTTAACAGAATGGGGACCGAGGGATGGGAATTGGTACAGCTTTTTTTCCGCCCGATGGGTATTGTAAGCTTCTGGAAACGGCCTTCCCCTTCCCCTTAGTAATTTATTAAATTTTAATATCCCGTAAGGGTAAAAAAACGGAGGTAACAATGAAAGAAAAAGTCGAAGAATCAATAGGTAAGATAAGACCATTTCTGCAAAGAGATGGCGGCGATATCGAGCTTATTGACATTGTTGACGGGGTAGTTAAGGTGAAACTTAAGGGCTCCTGCGGAAGCTGTCCTATGAGCATGATGACTCTTAAAATGGGTGTTGAGAAACAATTAAAGCAGGATATACCTGAAATTAAAGAAGTAGTTGCAGTATAATTAATTGTTGACAAAAAATCTCACTTTCAATATCATTGAATCATTGATAAAAAAACAGGAGGTGGGTTTATGGCGAAGTGCGGCGCAACAAAAAAAGATACAAAAAAGGCAACAGCAAAAACTACCACAAAAAAAGAAAAGAAATCCAAATAGCAGCAGAGGGGATATAATCCCCTCTGTTCGTTCAATTTAAAGCCTCATTTTAAATAAATTTCAAGCACCGATAATTAAATTATAAATAAATTCAATGCCTAAGGCGCCAAGTTACAAAATGCTGCAGGTTTCTCTTCCCCGGCTATTGCGATTTGGTTGTATATTGTAATTTGGTTGTCGGTTATTGTATAACTTTTAAAGCACAATGTGAGATCAGGTTTGGTTGTTATTTTATGTCGAATATATAAAGAAAGGATATATATTATGGAATTTGACCACGCAGTGGAACTCCTCAGGGAATTCATACGAATTGACACAACCAATCCCCCGGGGAATGAGGAAAAGGCCATTCTTTTTCTCGAAAGCATTTTAAAAAAGGAAGGCATACGGTCAGAGATTTTCCGGCCTGTTGCAAACAGGGCAAACATACTCGCCCGGATAAAAGGAAAGAAAGAGGGAAAACCCGTTATTTTGCTTGGCCACGTTGACGTTGTCCCTGCTAAAGCAGACGAATGGGAAGTTGACCCCTTCGGCGGAGAGATAAAGGACGGCTATATCTACGGAAGGGGAACAATAGATATGAAGGCGCAAACGATCTGCCAGCTTCTCGCCTTTATCCGGCTTCACAAAGAAGGAACAGTGCCTGAAAGGGACATTGTTTTCCTTGCCACCTGTGATGAAGAGGTGGGGGGACATAACGGCGTTGAATATATGCTTACTAAAGTAGAGGAACTCAAATACTCATCGTTTGTATTAAGTGAAGGAGGGTGCATCATTGAGGCAGGCGGCCATCTCCATGCACAGATTTCTGTGGCTGAAAAAAAGTTGGGTCAGTTTATGATAAAGGCTTACGGGATAGGCGGCCACGGATCCACGCCTTATAAAGATAATGCAAATGAAAAAATTGTACGGGCATCACAGGCAATCTTATCTTATAAGTGGCCGCTTAAAACTACCGGCATTGTGAATGCGTATATGACCGGCCTCCTTAAGGGGAAAAAGATAAACGGATTCACATTCAAAGGGTTGAAAGAGTCGCTGAATGATAAAAGATTCAAAAACTTTGTAGAAAATAACCCCGTATACAATGCATTGCTGCGGAATACCGTGACGCTGACCATTCTCAAGGGCGGCGAAAAAGTTAATGTGATACCAAGCGAATCTGTAGCATATTTTGACGCAAGACTTTTACCGACAGAAAATCATGAACATTTTTTTAAAAAAATCAAATCGCTGAGCGGAAAGGATGTTGAAACTATGAGGATCGGAAGCGGAATGAGTGAGCCTGCGCCTTCAGGGTATAGAACACCCTTTTTCAGGGGTATCAAAAACACACTCAAGAAAATAAAAAAAACAATGCCGGTCCTCCCTTTCATTACAACGGGGGCAACAGATCTCCGTTATTTCAGAAATCTTGGCATTACCGCCTACGGGTTTTTCCCTGCAACAATTGCAGTAGAGGACCTTCTCAGAATGCATGGCAAAAATGAGAGGATTCAGGTGGAAAGTTTTAGGGAAGGCCTGGATAATACGTTTGAGATTGTGAGGTTTTTAGCCGCGGGAAACGGTCTTTAGCTTTTAATTGCATGCATAATAGTTTTTTTAAGTATTACAGTATCTTAGCCGATTGCTGAAGGCTTAAAACTGATAAGCTGAAATTCACTAAATTGCTTGACAATAGTCCTCGTTTCTGTAGAAAATATTAAGTGAATTTATTAACAAGCAATAAAAGTAATGGTATATGAAAATTCATAAAAAAGGGAGGTGACTGAAAGGCTTTTGTAGTTTAAAAACTTAAACTAATGCCTATGGGGGAAATATGAAAGAGATAATGCAAGGAAATGCAGCAATTGCAAGGGGTGCTTGGGAAGCCGGTGTTAAAGTGGCTGCTGCATACCCCGGAACACCAAGCAGTGAAATTTTGAAGGAAATCGCAGATACTTATCCCGAGATTTATGCCGAATGGTCGCCGAACGAAATGGTCGCATCTCAGGTAGCATCCGGGGCCGCTGTGTCAGGCGCGCGGGCCATGGCCGCTATGAAACATGTAGGTATGAACGTGGCAGCCGATGTTTTGATGACCATCGCCTATACGGGAATAAAAGGTGGTCTCGTGTTCCTGATCGCCGATGACCCTTTTGCCCACAGCTCACAAAACGAACAGGACAGCCGTAACTGGGCACGCTTCGCCAAGATTCCTTTGCTGGAACCGGGCGACGCCCAGGAATGCTACGATTTTACAAAAATAGCCTTTGATATCAGCGAGCAGTTTGATACGCCCGTTATTTTAAAGACAGAGACAAGGGTCGCGCACTCTGACTCACTGGTAACAACAGGGAAAAGGACTGAATCGAAAATTCCGCTCGGACTTGACCCGAAAGAAGCGCCAAAGTACGTTATGGTACCGGCTCATGTCCGCGTAAGAAGAAAAATAATCGAAGAGAGAATGAGAAAGCTTGAAGAATATGCCGACACATTCAAATACAATAAAATGGAGATAAACGGCACAGACATAGGCGTTATATCAAGCGGCGTATCCTACATGTACACAAAAGATATTTTCCCGGAATGGTCCTATCTGAAACTCGGTATGGTATGGCCGCTTCCCAAGAAAATGATAGCCGAATTCTTTAAGAAGGTAAAAAAGGTCATTATAGTTGAAGAACTTGACCCGTTTATTGAAACAGAAATAAAGGCAATGGGTTACAAGATATGGCACGGGAAAGACCTTATCCCCAATATGTATGAACTTACCCCTGAAATTGTGGAAAAATCACTTAAGGGAAAGAAATACAAAGCACCGAAGGTAAGGGTAAAACCGGAAGACCTCCCGAGGAGGCCGCCAAACCTTTGTGTCGGTTGTTCGCACAGACCTCTTTTTTATGCCCTTAAGAAACTTGGCGCCTTTGTGTTCGGAGATATCGGTTGTTATACGCTCGCTGTAGCACCACCCCTTCAGGCGCTTCATTCCTGCATATGCATGGGCGCCGGCGGCGGTATGGCCCATGGCGCAATGAAAGCCCTCGGAAAAGAGGGGCTCGGAAAGGTTGTTGCAGTTCTTGGCGACTCCACATTCCTCCATTCCGGCGTTACTCCGCTGATGAATGCGGTTTATAACAAAGGCAATTCCACAACAATCGTCCTCGACAACAGGATTACAGCTATGACGGGGCATCAGGAACATCCCGGGACAGGTTTTACCCTAAGGCAGGAACCAACCAATATGGTCGATTACACGGAAATTGGAAAGGCCCTTGGTGTGAAAAGTATCCGGCACATTGATCCTTACAACATAAAAGAATGCATGGAAATTATAAAAGAAGAGATGAACAAGGAGGGGGCTTCACTCATTCTCTGCAAGAACAGCCCATGCATGCTGCTCCGCAGGACAAAACCGCTTGAAAAGTTTAAAAACCCGTTGTACGCGATTGACACCGATAAGTGCAGGGGATGCAAGGTATGTCTCGAGATCAACTGCCCGGCTATCAGTTGGAGAGAAAGCGCAGGCCAGACAAAGGACGGCCACAAGAGAAAAGGCACCGTCTATATTAACCCCGATCAGTGTGTCGGCTGCGAAGTTTGCGTACAGGTCTGTAAATTTGAAGCCATTGTACCTGGTAAAAAGTGAGGAGGACGATATGAAAGATAACGGAAAAATCACAAATATATTTCTTTCAGGTGTTGGCGGACAAGGGGCAATCCTTGCAAGCAACATTCTTGCCGAAGTCTTTATTAAGGCCGGGTATGATGTAAAAAAGGCAGAAGTCCACGGTATGGCGCAGAGAGGCGGTGATGTTACAACCCACTTCAGATTCGGGAAAAAGGTGTATTCGCCCCTCATTAAATACGGCGATGTGGATTTTCTTCTCTCTTTTGAGCTTCTTGAGGCAATGCGCTATATCAACTGGGTAAAACCGGAAGGCAAGATCATTATTAACAAGCAGGAGATATTCCCGCCTGCGGTCAACCTCGGGCAAACGGAATACCCGAAGAATGTCGAGAAGACATTTAAAAAGTATTTCAAAAACAACGTATGGATGGTAGACGGACAGGGAGTCGCGAAAAAACTCGGAAATGTCCAGGCTGCAAACGTTGTGCTTGTTGGTGCATTTTCTAATTTCTTCCCGGAAGTAAAGGATAAACAGTGGATCGAGGCAATCAAAAACCTCCTTGCACCAAAACTCCATGATCTGAACGTGAAAGCATTTTATGAAGGAAAAAAGGCCCTCTAAAAGGGGGCCTTCCCCCCTTTTTTTCACACTCTTTTTTGTTTTTTTAATTTTTCAAATATTATTTCTATACAGGATGGTATCCGGCATGGAAACATTGTCCCTTGATAATGGTCTTCAATATATTTTTCAGCAAAGGAAAGGAACGGGTGTTGTTGCCCTTCAGGTGTGGGTTAAGGTCGGGAGCAAATATGAAGCACCGAAGATTGCCGGTATTACCCATTTCATTGAACATCTCATTTTTAAAGGAACCGAAAAGGTCAAAGCCAATGAGATGGCTTCACGCATAGAATCGCTGGGCGGCATCATAAATGCCTTTACCTCCTACGACAATACCGTATATCATATCGTGATACCCTCGAAGGTTTTCGAGGAAGGCTTTGAACTCCTCGTGGATGCCGTTAAGAATCCTGCATTTCCTGAAGATGAAGTAAATAAGGAAAAAAAGGTTGTGCTTGAAGAAATAAAGATGGGGGAAGACGATCCGCAGAGAACACTTTTTAAGGAATTGTTCTCAATGAGCTACAATGAGCACCCTTACGGAAGGCCTATTATCGGGTACGAAGACACTGTAAAAAATATACGGCGGGACGAAATACTGAACTATTTCAAGGAGCATTATACACCTGAGAACATGGTAGTTGTAGTTGTCGGTGACTTCGATACAAAAACCGCTGATGCATTAGTAAAAAAATATTTCTCTGAGAAAAAAATACCATTACATTTTGCTTCTAAAAAGGAAGATCCGGATAGCAACCCTCCGGTAAAAGAAAACAAAGAGAGTTCACAAAAACAGGGTGAAATTAAAGAAAAAATCATAGAAAAAAATATAAGGGAAAGTTATCTCGCCATTGCATACCGGATACCACCGATGGTCCACGAAGATACACCCGCACTGGAAGTGCTGGGCACTATCCTGGGTGAAGGAGAAAGCTCCCGTTTGCAGGAACAGTTAAAATATAAAAAAGGTATCGTTACGAATAGTTCGACCTATCTGTTTACGCCAAAGGAGGAAGGCCTCTTTGTTATTTTTTCAACACTTAAGGGAAAGGATTATCAGCCGGCGGCAAAAGCGATAAACAATGAGTTGGCACGCTTGCTGAAAGAAGGGGCAACCGAATGGGAGATGACGAAAGCAAAAAACATGATCAAAGCTTCTTTTGTGTTTTCTGCGGAAACGGTTCAGGGAACAGCGAGGCAGTTAGGTAATTTCCAGACCCTCACCGGCGATCCGCTTTTTGTCGATAAGTTTCTGCTAAATGTCGATCAGGTTACAAAAGATTATATTAAAAGGGTGCTTCAAAAATATATCCTGAACAAAGATAAAACGCTCATTGCGCTTTTGCCGAAGACGGTTTCCAACCCATATACTTTCCGTCTGAAGAATGGCCTGACAATGCTCGTAAATAAAAATCAGGCATCACCAAGCTTTGCCTTTAGAATAGGTTTCGTGGGAGGCCTCAAAGAGGAGTCTTCGGGAAAAAACGGCATCTTCAACATCCTCTCAAAAATGCTGCTCAGGGGCACAAAAGATAAGGATGCGGGCATGATTGCCAGAGAGATTGACATGCTTGCAGGAGATATGAGCGCCTTCAACGGAAAAAATATTTTCGGATTGTCCGGGAAGTTCCTGAGTAAGGACATTAAAGAGGTGCTGGGCCTCCTCAGGGAAGTTCTCACTTCAACTGCATTCAGGGAAAAAGAACTAAAAACCGTCAAAGGCGAAGCCCTGTCGGAAATAAGGCAGCGGGATGATGATCCTATCCGTAATATCTTTATGAACTTCAATGAAACCCTCTTTGAGGGCCACCCATACAGCAAGGATCCGGCCGGCCGCGAGATTGACATTGAAAATATAAAACTTGGCGATATTGAAGAATACTATAAAAAATACGTAAGTCCTTCAAATGCGGTTCTCGCGATTTCCGGGGATGTGGATGAAAAAGAACTTAAAAAATTATTCGAGAGCCTCTTTTCTGAATGGGATGGTAAAACAAACTCACTGAAGAAGTTGCTTCCGCCCCCTGTTTTTAAAAAAGATGTCACAATCGAAAAAGAGATAATGCAGACACATCTTATTTTTGGTTTTACCGGACCGGGCCTTTTGGACGAAGACCGGTACGCAACGGAAGTTATGGATACCATACTATCCGGTATGGGCGGGAGAATACACAAGGTTTTGAGGGAAGAACGACCTTATGCATATGCCCTTACATTCTTCAATCAGATGGCTCTTGAAACGGGTGGAATAGGTATTTACATTGGAACCGGCAAAAAGCTCGTAAAGGAAGTTGAAAATGTTTCACGGGCCGAAATAGAAAAGATCGTTAAAGAGGGCTTTACCGATACAGAGATCGAAGATGCCAAAAATCAACTCATTGGCGCCCACTATATACGGATGCAGTCAAATAGCGCCATATCCACAAGTATGTGCCTTGACGTCATGTACGGCTTAAAACCTGACTACTTCAAGACCTGGCCAAAACAAATTGAAAAAGTAACAAAAGAGGATGTAAACCGGGCAGCGAAAAAATACCTGCTGCTGGATAAGATGGTTCAGATAACAGTGGGCAGCAAGGAGTAAGCAGTACCTTCAAGCCGGAACACTGTCAACATGGGCTTCACCCGCATAGCGGGTACCCCCGGGCCTCCCCAAACAGCATACATTGCCCCTTCGGAAGCGTATCCTCCAGCCGCCGGCCACCCATCTCAGCGCTTCGATGGGTTCCCGGCTGAAGGTAGGGCGGCCGCCAAACCGTGCTCGAAGTCGCGACTCACGTAACGGTTTAACGGCGAAGCCGCAAAGTTCTTATTTTTTATGTCCCCTGATCTTCCCCTACCGCACCTCTTCTACGCTCCAGAAGGTATCATTCCTGGAGGGGAATCTTGTTGCATACTGAAGTTCCATGCGTATCTGACGGTCAAGCCGCTGAGGTATGCCGAAGCGGACAGTACCGTTACCTGTACGCCATTCGGTGATACGGATTAACTTGCCGTTATTTATATCCTGTGCAAAGTTCGGGGAGAACTGTCCCTGATCAAAGGTATCGACAGGGGCGCCGAAGCGTTTCAGGAGGATGGAGCGGACCCGATCAAAGGTCTGAGAGACGGTATTCTGATTACCCACATCATCAAAGTCTATGATTAGGGCGGTTTTTGTAACAACCTTTTCATCATGCAAAAGTGCAAGACGCTGTCTCTGGTCTATCTCGTTTAGAAGTCTTGCCTCGTAGACAACCAGTCCCGGCTGCATGAGTCCGCCGGTGATTCCCTGGGCTGCCAGGCCTTCGACCGATTTCTGCAGGGGTTGACCGATAGTGAAGGGGCTTACTGCCGCTCCCGGCGCCGCCGGTTCTTCAGGCTGGCCTGCAAGTTTGCTGAACATTGATGATACGGGTTTGCCGGGTTCCTTATCCAGTTTGATCGTATAAAAGACTGCAATCTTGTATGCCTGGGTGGAGGACTGGCCTACGGCTGTTCCCGGTGTGGGGTCACGGCCGGTGTAGTTTGCCTCGAACCCTAAGATGTGGGGACCTTTGGTAAAACGGTAATTGAAGGCAAAATTATTGTTTATTTCGTTGGAGGTTCCGGGCGCATAGACGTTCTGGGAGAATAATCTTGCATCAAAGCCTATCTGATGCATCATGCTGGCAATCTGAAGACCCAGGTTGATCCCATAGTTGTCCCTGTTTGTGGCATTGCCGGCCAGGTTCTGGTATATGAGCCCGGGGGTGACGCTCCCCTTGAAGGAACCGAGGGCAATGGAATGGGTGGCGCTTAAGTTTGTTTCATAAGAACGCTGTCCCGCCCAGTTTGCATTGTCTGCAAAATTATCAATATGTTTTCCGATAAGAACCAGTTTTGCAGCCCAGGTCCTAACGGGCATTCCGAAATTCATATTCAGGGAAGCTGTTCTTGAATTTGTCGTTCTGTCCCGGTTCTTTGCATCCTGGAGAAAGGCGTCCAGGCTGCCGGTGAGTCCGGGAAGAAAAGAAACTGCGAGCGGGCCTGTAAGGCTTGCACCTGCCACATATGTGTCTGTGGGATTAGCTGAACTGGCGGCATCTACAAAATACTGGAGGCGACCGCGAAGGCTGGGACCTTTTGAAAACCTCCATCCCCCGTGTGCTTCATAGCCTTGATAGTCCCTGCTTATGCTTGAGGCATTGGGACGGTAATTCCTGCCGTAATTTTCATATCTTAGCCTGTAATTAAAAGGCGTTCCCGTATCGGCACTCAACTGGCCGAAGAGACCGAAACCGTCTTTGTTCGTTTCCGTCGTATCGGCTGTAAGGTTATAATCTCCCGTTAAATAGGCGACTTCACCTTCAAGAGTCATCTTCTGTTTCAGGAAACTGAACTTTTTGTCCCCTGTAATGCTGCCTACAAGCTGATTTCTTGTTGGCAGACCGTTTTTTATCTCACTAGCCTGGTGATTCTGGAGAAGGTTAAAGGAATAATTACCCCATTGCTTATCCTCGATAAGATATGATCCGCCGCTGAAGAGGTTGTTAGCAGGGGTGAAGTCACGGTAGTCATCTGCACCGGCGCCTGTGAAGAACAGAAAAGATTGTTTGCGTTCCTGCGATGAAAAGGCGGGCTGGAGTTCCAGCTGAAATCCTTTTAATGATCTCTGGATGGTCCTGATTGTCATGAATGAAAAATTATCCCCTAACTGGGTGCGAAAGGGCAGGGAAGCATTGCCTTTTTCCCAGGTGAGGTTTCCTCTTTCCAGCACAAAACCGTTGTGCTGGCTTCTGTAAACTGAATCATTGTAGAGCATATCGAACCTGCCCTGGAATGATTCGTAGTCGGAAAGCCGCCGGGAGAATGATGCGGTAAGCTCGTTATAAAACTGCCCGCCTGTGTTCTGATAAGGGCTCCCGGCAGGATCGCCCCAGAAGTCATAGTTCTCGTAACGGGCGGTGTTTTCCAGGGAAAGGAAGAAGTCTTTCAGGGGAGCCTGATTTTCTGCAGAAAGGGGAGGAGCTGATGTAATGCAAAGCAGCATCAGGATAAGGGTGATTAATTTTATACGTTTCACTTAACAACTCCCCTCTGAGTTATTTTGATTATATATTCCTGCTCTCCCTGACGTCGTTGGAAACCGTTAGCAGGATCGTTATACTCAACCTGCGTCTTCGCAGTAACGGATGCCCTGCTTATCAGGAGGTCACCTCCGGGATCAGGTTTTATGCCCTGATTGATTATCCGGTAACTGCCCACGGACATGATCCTGAGCTTGGCATCGACAGGCGCTTTTGCGTTCATGGAATCCATGAGGCGGTCTTTCTCATAGAAGTTTTTGCTAAGCGTATTCGTCATCTCCGGCGAGTTCCACGAATCGGCAATGGCCTGCATGGTTTTTTCGATGGTCTGTCTGTCAATGGGGATCGGTTCCTTGACGGGCTGTATGCCTTCGGCAAGAGGCTCCTGAATCATGGCAGGAGACTTAATGGGCCGTATGCGCCGTACTTCCTGGGCATGTATTAATGTAACTGCAAAAAGAAAGATTAAAAGAAAAGTAAGTGTTGCAATGAATGGTTTCTTCATAATATATACCCCCTACCAGTTGATGTTCGATACAGTAAGTACGGCTGTACTTGCATTGGCTGGTGTAGCATTTGTAATTTTGAACGTAATCCCCACGTTGCTGCCTTTTGCAAATGTCTTTGTATATTGCGTGCCGTAAACAGCATTCAATTCGGTAGTTCCGGTCCAGCCCGTTCCGGGACCGTACATGTATTTGTTTGCCAGGCTATTGAACCAGACCGAAGGCTCGGACGTGAAACTGAAACCTGTAAGAGAACAGCTTTTTGTTGACGGATCGACCATAATGCCTGCGTAGGGTCCGCCCGGCGCCGATGCGTCAAAGTTCATAGACTTGCCTGTACAATTGTCAACTCCGGTTGCCCCGGAAGATGAACCTGAACTGGAACCCGGCACACGGAATATTCCATCAACGTCAGCCCAGTAAAAAGGGTTTGTACCGTTTGCAGCCGCCCATGAATTCACTACCTGCTCGATCTCGTACGAAAAGCTCTCTGTGGAAAATGTTACGGCTTCTGTTGATGGAGATGCTGCTGCAGGCGGCCTGTATTGCCCTTGCCCGCACCTGGAAATATTGATATATGTTTTGGCAGGCCCCACTATCATGCTCTGGATGCCGTCGCCCTGATGATCCTTCGCGAGATGAGTCTCAAGGGTATACTGTCCGTCTCCGAGGTAGTTTGCCGAGAAAACAAAGGACTCCGCACTGTCGTGTTTTTCGATGACGTTGTCGCTGCTGTCCTTTAAAACCCATCCTGCGTTCCTGTAGTATTCCGGCTGAGAGGAGGACCTCATCATACGGGACATGTTCGTCTCGGATTCGACGATACCCTGCTTTGCCATGGCCCTCACCTCATAGTAGCTCCCGCAGTCAGGCCTGAAACCTTTATACGGGCCATCAAGCTGCTTCTGCGGTTTTCCGTAGCCGTCTATCGTCATGCCCAGCCCTGCATAGGGCGGGGGAAGTTTTGCCATAATTTCATAATAGATAAGAGAACCTTTTCGATTGGCACCGGGATCTCTTACCATGACAACACCGTACTGAGGGGCAAGCCGGAAGGCTGCACTGCGGGGCAATACCGTTAAGCGGTAATACCCCTGTGTGTTGAATGCTGCGATTCCTCCTGTTGCACTAAGGTTATCCGAAATGGTTTCCCAGATATTCATTACCGGGTTCCACTTTTCAGTCAGCAACCTGTAGGCGCCGCTTATCCGTTCTTTCGGCTTTGTTTTCTTGGTATATCCTCCCATGGCATATCCATTCACATCCCACATCATTATTTTCTCCACGTAACCGTAATCAGCCCAGGGCCCGTAATCGAAGCTCTGTCCGGCGTCGGCATATGTGGGCACGGTAAGCCAATAGTTCAGGATAACTTCATCTGAGGGCCCGCCTTTCTTCAGGCCGGTGCTCCGTTCGCCCATAATAGATGGGTTTGCATTGAAACCGGCGGTTTCCGCTTTCTTTGCCCGCCGCGCCTGGACTCTTTGTTGGAGTTTTTTGGTTTCTACCGTAACGGGAAAGGCAAAGGCAAAGAGATCGCCGCCCATTGTCCAATTCTCTTCGGCTGCTGCCTGCTGCTGAGCACCCCCTGCCTGCTGTTGTTGAGCGGCGCCTCCAATTTGTTGAGCCTCCCCGGCTTCCCCCTTGCCGTCCTTTGCCGTTTTATCCCCTTCTTTGTCTTTGGAATCGTAAGAAATACTTTCCGTCCTGACAGTGCCAAGTTTCGGGACTTTCTCGGAAGCCTCTTCTGTTGAAGCGCGTTCTGCCCGGGTAGTTTCTGTTGTCACACGGTCCGAGGCGACATACGCAGAATCATAAGAAGTTTTTCCGGCGGTTTTTGATTCCGTATCTTTTTTTGTTGTCGTCTCCTGTGTCCGGCCGGTTTTGACATCACTGGATTGAGCTTCCGAAGTAGTTTTTTCCAAAGCAAGACTCGGCGTCCGGATATATTTTGTGTCGTCAGGGATAGAGGTTATGACAGGTATTTGAATGTTTTCTTGTGTTGTTTTTTGAGGGGTCTTAGCCAACTCTCTCTTTTTTCCTGCCGCCAATACCTCATCAAAATATGCTTCTAAAATCTTGAGTGTTTTTTCGTGTGCCATTGCATAAAATGCTTCCTTATTTTTCCCAAAAAAATCTTCAATAGACTTTTTCTCCTCGGGTGTAAGCGTTTCCCCCCTGTTTCCCTTCTCAATAATGCGGTACATATCGGGATATTTTTTGCGGGTCTCTTCGGCGTATTCAGCTGTGCCCGGGGTCTTAGCCAACTCTCTCTTTTTTCCTGCCGCCAATACCTCATCAAAATATGCTTCTAAAATCTTGAGTGTTTTTTCGTGTGCCATTGCATAAAATGCTTCCTTATTTTTCCCAAAAAAATCTTCAATAGACTTTTTCTCCTCGGGTGTAAGCGTTTCCCCCCTGTTTCCCTTCTCAATAATGCGGTACATATCGGGATATTTTTTGCGGGTCTCTTCAGCGTATTCAGCTGTGCCCGGGATTTCAGTCTTGGAAGTGGAAACTGCTGTCCGGCTGGTTTCGGCATCACCCGTTTGTCCCTGATCCTTAATTTCCGCAGTGATTTCTTTCAAGGCAAGGCTGGGAGTTTTCACAACAGCTTCCACATCACCGGGAAGTTTTATGTCAGGCTGCCGGAAGGTTTCGGTTTTGTCTGCGGAGGGTTGTTGCTTTTGTTTGAGGCTTGACTGCTCAAATGATTGTCCCAACCGTTTGTTTCTTAAAGCAGCAAGTTTAGGATCATAAAAAAGCTTTGAATAATTTTCAAGGTCAGTTGCTTCTTGTTCTGTCAAATCTGTTTTTATATAGGCTGCCGAATACTTATTGAGAAGATTTTCTTCAGCCGAGGTCAGCTCTTCACCCTTGGCATTCTTTAATAAGGCGCGGTATAAATCGGGATACTTCACGCGAAGCGCCTGCAATTCCTGTTCTGTCGAGGCAGTTACTTTCGCATCTTCTCGCCTGGGGGTTAATCTTATGGTAGCGGAATAAGGTTTTTTGGCAGATTCCTGTGAAATATCAGGCTGATCGGCTTTTACTGTGTCGTAAGTGCTTGTCTTGTATTTTTCCGTTTCTTTCCGTATGGCCCTGAGCTTGCTATCCTCTAACAGTCGAAAATAATTATAAATGTCTTTTCCGGAAGCAAGTCCGAGAAGGTAACTATTCTCATCTGCCGCAAGCTCTTTCCCCTTGGCCTGTTTCGTTAATAGATAGTACGCACGAGGGTATAAGCTGCGAAGCTCTTCTTCGGTATAAAGTTCAGCCCGTTTACGAAGCCCTTCTTCACTGGGTATCTCCTCTTTCTTCTTGTTTTTTTCTTCCTGCTTTAGCTCCATGAACTTGCTGTCGTTACTAAGCTTTTTAAATTCATCTGGAGACTTGTTCATTAATTCAATTACAAGCTTTGTCTGCTCAGTCGTCATATTCTCCCCTCTCGCCGACTGTTCCAAGGCACGATATACACCGGGATACTTGTTGCGAAGGGTTTCTTCGGAATCCCCGAAAGCATATTGCTGTGGGCAAACTATGAGAATTGCCAGCAATAATACTGTTGTAATTTTCCGTAAAAAAACCGGCAGGAATGCCTTTTTCTCAAAAATATTGAAGCAGGGAAGTCTCAAAACAGCTGCTCTTTCCATGATGCACATTTTTCCGCCCCCACAAAAATAAAAAAACTGTTTCATTTTGCCCTCCGGAATTCTTCTATGATCGAAGGTAACTCGTTGAAAAGCTTATCTTTGGCAACACATTTTTCTGCGGTTGTTTTTCCTCTGTTTGTTGACTGCCTTATATTGTACAGGCTGAAAAGCACTACTTTTATTTCATGATTATTCTCTTTTATCAGATTGCAGGCCTCGATTCCGTTTATTTCAGGCATCATGACATCCATGAGCACAAAACAAGGTGACAGTTTTTTCGCAATCTCAACAGCTTCTCTGCCGTTTTTTGCCTCGCCGACTACTTCGATGTCTTCAATCCCTTCAAGGTAGCGCTTCAGTGTTTCCCGGAAAAAATCATGGTCATCGACGATGACAGTGGTAATTTTGCATAGCATGAATTTAGGTTATGAAATATGAGGGGGCTTGTAAATCCGGTGTGATTTGTATTTTTTATCAGGTCTACACCTGACAGGATTATAAAATACCTGTTGTCATTGCATACTTTACAAGATCGGCTACTGTATGCAGGTCGAGCTTCTGCATGATCCGCATTCTATGCGTTTCAACAGTCTTTATGCTGATAAAGAGTTTTTCTCCTATTTCTTTATTCATAAGTCCCGATGCAATAAGCCGGAGAACCTCGCATTCCCTGTCCGTCAGGTGCGGCGATCCTTTTTCATTTATACTGTCATGTTTGCCGAGTATGTTCGCCGTAATGGAAGGGCTTATAAACGTCCCCCCGTTATGAACTGTATTGATGGCATATACCAGGTCTTCAAAGGCATCGTCTTTTAAAATGTAACCTCTGACACCGGTCTGTATTGCCTTGTTTGCCATGGAAGCATTCCTGTTCATGGTCAGAAATACAACTTTTGTTTCAAGGGCCTCTCTTTGCAAAACATCTATAATCTCAAGAACCGGGGTACCAGGCATGGATATATCAAGTACTGCAACATGGGGCTTCATTTCTCTTATCATCCGGAGCGCATCGTCGCTACGGCCCGCTTCTCCTATAACATCAAAGCCTTCTTCTGAAAGCAGTCTTTGAAGGCCTTGCCGGAACATTGTATGATCATCTGCGATTATAATTCTTATCATTTTATTGGCATCTCAATGCGGATAACAGTACCTTTCATAGGCTTGCTCTCTACCTTAAGAGCCCCGTTTAAAAGTTCCACCCGCTCCTGTATCGTGGAAAGCCCTATTCCCAGAACTTTACTATCTTTTTTTCTATAATTAAAACCCTTCCCATTGTCTCTGACTTCAAGAAATAAAATACCGTTCTTTTCCTGCAATGTAATGCTAACCTCGGAAGCATCGGCATGTTTTATAGCATTCGTCAATGTTTCCTGGCATATACGGTAGAGATTGTCCTTTATTTTCGGAGAAATATCAATTGTTTCCTTCGCATCGACTATTATTTGCAGGCCGCTATCAGCTTGGCATTTCATCGCATAATGATTGATAATTTCACCGATGCCGATCCCTTCGAGTGATGCCGGTCTCAGATCCATGGAAATCCTCCTGAGTTCCTCCACGGTAAGCGATATTTCGGATACCAGTCTTGATATGCTCTTTTTTTCAATTTTAACATCTTTCTCTGCTTTTGCTTCTACCATCTGGAGACCCAGTTTTACAGCTAAAAGAGACTGACCCAGACCGTCATGCAATTCTCTGGCCAGTCTCATACGCTCTTCTTCATGGGCATTGAGTATCCTCTTTGAAAGTGAAATCTGACTTGTTTTTGTACTGATCATGTCTTTAACAACCGCAATAACCCTGAAAAGAACAAAGAATGAAACGCCAAAAACCGGGAGAGATTCATTAAAAACCTTTACAGGATTGATAATATTAATTGATTCCAGGGCGGACAGTATCCCGGCAGCAGCAAGGCCTGATGATCCTATAAGGATTGTCCCGGACTGCCGGACCTTTCTTTTACATCCGAGCAAAGAAACCCGCAACATTTCAAAACTGCATACTGCAGTAAGAATAAACCATCCAAACGATGTGAGGGAATAAAGGGTCGTATTAAAAAAAACAAGCAGCATAAAAGATGGTAAAACAGATATGGCAGTTACGGCTTTCAGGTAAAATGCTGTTTTTTCCGTCATGAAGTATGACAGGAAAATAGTTATAACAACGGGTATAAGAGGATAAAAGGCAAAGGTTATCCTCTGCAGTATATGATTTGCAAGTCCTGTTTCAAAAAAAAGGAGGCTTTTCATTAAAAAAGTAAACATAAAAAAGAGGAAGAAGAACCCGAAATACTCCATGCCCTTTTTATACCACCCGCCAAAAAGGAGAATGAGATAAGGGATAAAAAATACGATAAGGAAGAACAAAAAGAAGACTTCAATCCTCTTAAGCAGGGAATTATAATCTAATTTTACCAGTATTATTTTATTGTAGTCATCGATACGTATCCCTGAGTTAAATCTACCCTCTTCCAGGTGTGTTGCCATGACACGCAGGGCAAGGATGTTTTTTCCGTGCGGATTGATAAGGCCGGCAGGTATGCGGCAGAGCCTCTCCGATTTGGGTGCCCCTATGAATTTGTCGCCGACAGTCCCTTCACCCCCGATCTTTACCCCGTTCAAAAAGATCTCATCGGCGCCGGAAGAAGGATTGATAAGGATTGCAGGGTCGTTCATATTCTGTTCCGGGAAGCGGAAATGTATCCTGTACCAGGTGATGCTGCGGGGTAATATCTTCTCCCGTATTGTCAGTTTATCTGTTAGCCGCCATGATGTATCATCGAAGGAAAGGGAAGACCACAGCGGATTATCCCCGGAGGAGTATCTGATACTGCCGATGATCTGTATATCGGGATCTGCTGTATGGGCTGCGGATACAGAAAGGAACAATAATATACACCATACCCACAAAAGTCCCTTGACGTGTCTTGCGCACATAACCATCTATATTTGTTTTGGAAAGTTATATATCAGTTATAGTATGGTTTCAGACTATTATCAATAGCTTTCTCCTGTTTTTACCGCATCAACCATCGTTGCTTAAGCCCGGCATAGGTTTCACATCACCTTAATTTGCATTTCACAGGCTCTCTTGTTTTAAGGATTTTTCCCCGGTATTCAGGCAGGTTCTTTACTCAAATTTCTGCCTGAATCCCAAAAACGGGTCTCAAATGTCATATCAGGAAAAACGTTATCTTTATTGGCTTTACGGAGATTTATTGAAGCTGCGGACACAGTGCCCGCAAGCTTTTTCTCCAGCCTATTGAGATATTCCATAACCCGAATCTTTCCCGGTTTATCCATACTATCTGCCGGTAATTTCAAATCCGACATTCATTTATCTACCTCACCAAGAAGCTCAAAGAAATATATCCTGTCCTTATCGCTTCCGTATATCCTGTTCCTTACATTACCTCTTGAGGTGATGTGATAGAGGGCTCCCGGATATTCAATACGTAATGGACGTGCCATGTAAAATGAAATCACAAGAAATGCATGATTACGAGACCTGACTCCCGGTTCTTCTGCGGATCAGCCAGAGCCGTATTTATCGGCTGTCGGCTGCATCCGTGGTTATCACTTTTTCAATCTTTATCCCTTATCATGGCTAACCTCTTGTTTTCCGGGCTCATCAGAAATCAAAAACCAGCCCCGCTGAATAGGTATTGGAACAGTAGGAATAATATTGACTGATATTGGAATTGTTATCATACCAGCGCCATCCTGCGTAAGCCGACAGGTTTTTGTATATCGTATCCAGCTTTTTGAAAATGTTCAGTGAAAACATCTGGCTTTTGTCGTCACGTCTTTCATTGGTGGTGCTTCTGATATTAGCGTAATCGTATTTGATCCTGCCGTAAGTGTAGCTTAAAAGTGCGGTAAAATTAGCGGGAAATTCCTGTTGTACCTGAACGCCGAACCCCTTGCTGTTGTTGTAGTCATAACTTGAACCATCCGTATCGGCCTTGCCATAAAATACCCATCCGGCAAAATAGGTACTCCTCCTGGAAAGCAACAACGAGTTGAAGTTGAAGTTTTGTCTCAGGACAGTGTTCTGGTATTTGCCGTCGCGGTTTTCTTGCGGGTATTGAGGGGCGTCTGCAAAGCTGACCCTTGTATAGGTGTAATCCAGATCTGTCCATGCCCAACTAACAGGCTGGTAGGATACGCCGGGCGTTACTCCGTATGACCAGTTATGAGAGGAAACGTCTAAAAACGTTTTAGACATAAAGGGGCTGATCCGGAATTGAAAAATATCTGCGATATTTTTCTTGTAATAAAGGCTGAGATTGCCGCTTCCCAAATTAAAATCGCTGTCCTTGAACTGTTTTGTTCCATAAATGCTGCCTGTGATGCCCATCAGGCTGCCGCCGGTATTTAAAAACTCATAGATGCCGGACAGACTATATACCGCCCGCCAGTCTCCTGTAGAGGATATGTCGGAAGGCCGGGTCTGTTCAGTTGGGATAAGGCCAACGTTGGAATCATACTCCATACCCATCGCCAGAGAAACCGCCCAGGGCTTTTCCTTTGTGGGTCTTCCGGCTGCAGCTGTTACAGCAGCCTGCTTTTGCATGCCGGATACCTCCTGGAGGGTTTTATCCAGTTTCGCAAGGATTCTCTCTGCGCTTTTTGCGTTGAACGACTGGGGATAAGTCTCCTTGACCTTTGTCAGGTCTTTTCTTCCTCCCTCGATATCGCCGGTCGCCAGTTTGGCTGAACCGATATAATAAAAAGCCTCCGGCTCGAACTTTTTGTCAAGGTCAGCAGCTTTTTCAAAGACAGGAACAGATTCCCTGTATTGTTTATTGTAATAAAGGGCCCGTGCATAATCGCGCACTACGAAAGGATCGTCAGGATGCTTTTGATAGAAGTCTTTCATGTTAAATAGAGCTCTCTCCGGCTTACCCTGCATGATCTGTGCGCGCCCAAGCCGGTAACGTACGTAAGATAACACATCTGCATCCTGATTCTTGTTTTCCTTCAGAGAATCGATGATCGTATAGTAACAAACAACAGATTTGTTGTAATCTTTGGCGTTATATGCTTTATCGGCAATTTCCAGCATGTCTTTTACGGTAACATCGGCAGCACATACATTGATACAGGAAAAGCAAACAGCCAATAATGCAAGGAAGATTATCTTATCTTTCATGTTTTCGCTCCTTTTCATGTATGATTATTTAGTAGTAAGTACCGGGGTAAGTACCGGGGGCGCCGGGGGTTTCGTGCCAGTTATAATCAATTTCATAAACGATTATGCCACGCGGTTCAAGCGCCTTACCCATGGCTGTATTCGCGTCCATTCCATTTTCTACATTTTTCTCCGCATCGGATTGAATATCTTTTAATAACTGGTTTACGGCCTGATCCGGCTGCATACCCTGCTTGTCGATGTATTTACCCAATAATTGATATTTATATTCATATTTGTCCAGCTCTTCTTTAACAAAAGACATAAGGTATTCCAACTTGGATTTAGCCCTATCAATACTGTCTTTATCGTCTTTTCTTACCTCACTTCCTTTTCTTGCTGCTTCCATCTTTTTTTTCCATTCTGATGCCATGATTTCCACTTGGGTCTCCTGGGTTGGCAGTTTGGCTTCCATAGCTTCCGTAGGACCCGGAGAAGATTTACTCTGGTCTTTTTTCAGAGATTTTATATATGGTTCAGGGTCAAATATTTCCTGTTCTTTCATTTCTTTCGTTTCTTCTTCTTTTGCAGGCTGAGGATGTCTAAATATCATTTCGTATTTTGCTTTGTCGGATTCTGTCTGCTCTTCTATCTTTTCTCCTTTATATTTCTCTATCAATCCTCCATATAATTTATTGTAAGCTTTTTCAGCTTCTTCTTCAGATACGCCCTTTTTCTTTTGTTCTTCCACGTACTCGCCAGAGTTTCCCAATGCGGCCAACATTTGGTGGAAACCGGTTTCGCCGGTATAGAGATTGCTGCTGATGCTATATTTTTTCCAGTTCGTTGTGTAATACAACAACTTTTGTGCCGCTCTTGACTCATCTAATTCAGCATTATCAACCGCCCTGCGCAGTATTTTCTCATCTTCCTCCTTCTGCGCCTCATCCGCCTGTCTTTGTTCCTCGATGAAACTATCCATAATTTCTGAGATATTTTTAATATCATCCTTGCTGAGCGGGGGCAGCGGGTTTCTCTCATTCATCAGAGAATTCAAATAAAGATTCGGATCAAATTTATTCTTCAAAAAATCCGTATCCACCGGCTGCTTGGAGGGATTTGAAATCGAGGAACTTGTACTCAAGGGACTTGAAATCGAGGAGCTTGTCCCCGTTGTACCCGTCGATCCGCATGACACCGAGCTGTTGTTACAAAGAGCCACGCAAGAACCGGAGCATCCGATAACCTTACCCATATTATCGAAGCATACCGGACCGGGGTTACAGGTGCAGATTTCACCGGCAAACACACCGGATGCAAACGAAAATGTTAAAAGTAAAGATAAAATTGTGATATTTATTGTTTTCATTCCCTAATCCTCCTTTTACACAAAGATTTTTATTTCAGCCGTTCCATTAGTTATTAAGCCGTCGGGCAGTTATTCGTTTCTTAGAACTGTGCTGCAGTTTCCCTCCCGAATTCTTCTATGATGGACGGTAATTCATTAAAAAGCCTGTCTTTGGCGACAAATTTCTCTGCACATGTTTTTCCGCCATTCGTTGATTGTTCTAAGCCGTACATGCTGAAAAGCACTACCTTTGTCTCAGGATTACTTTCCTTGATCGCCTGACATGCTTCAATCCCGTTCATTCCGGGCATTGTGATATCCATGAGCACAAGGCAAGGCGACAGCTTTTTTGCAATCGTCACGGCCTCTATGCCGTTCTTTGCCTCACCGACAATAGAAATTGTTTCCGTATTTCTCAGATATTTCTTGAGTGTTTTACGAAAAAAATCATGATCATCGACGATAAGAACGGAAATCTTGTCCGGCATGTATTCAGGTTATGAAATATGGAGGGGCTTGTAAATCGGGCGAAAGAAGTGTTTTAGGTAGGGTAAAAGCCTTATTTTGATATAAATCAAACACATATGCCGGGACAACCGGGCAATGTCTTTGATCTGAAAATGAAATTACTCAGAGAATGCCTGTTTTAAGTGCATATCTGGTAAGGTCAGCCGCTTTATGGAGATCAAGCTTCTCCATAATTTTCATCCGGTGCGCCTGAACGGTCTTAAAACTTATGTAAAGCTTATCCGCTATTTCCTTGTTGGAAAGGCCGGAGGCAATCAGCCGGAGCACCTCGCGTTCCCTTTCAGTCAGGCGGGGCGATACTTCCTCGTTTATGCCGTCCTGATTGTTCAGCATTTGCGCTGCAATGGAAGGGCTTATGAATGTCCCCCCGTTCAGTACCGTCCTGATCGCATATATTAAGTCTTCAAAAGCATCATCTTTTAAAATATAACCTTCAGCGCCGGTCTGTATTGCCTTGTTTGCCGTGGAAACATTTCTGTCCATAGTTAGAAATATAACTTTTGTTTCAAGGGCCTCTCTTTGCACAACATCGATAATCTCAAGAATCGGGGTGCCCGGCATGGATATATCAAGAACGGCGACATGCGGCTTCATTTCTCTTATCACCCTGAGCGCATTGTCGCTGCCGTCTGCTTCTCCTATAACCTCAAAACCTTCTTCTCCCGAAAGCATTTTTCGAAGCCCCTGTCTGAATATTCTGTGATCATCTGCAATTACAATTTTTATCATTTTGTCGGCACCTCAATGCGGATAGCAGTTCCCTTAAGCGGTGAACTCTCGACTATAAGGGTCCCGTTAAGGAGGTCTACTCTCTCTTGTATTGTGGAGAGGCCTATGCCCTGGTATCTGCCGTCTTTTTTTTGGTAGACAAAACCTTTCCCGTCGTCTTTAACTTCAAGGGATAAAATTTTACCTTTTTCCTTAAGTGTAATGATAACTTCGGAAGCACCGGCATGTTTTATCACGTTTGTCATTGTTTCCTGGTATATACGGTAAAGGTTATCCTTTATCTTTGGAGAAACATCGGCAATTTCCTCCGCATCCACAGTTATTTTTAGGCCCGTGTCGGCCCGGCATTTCATCCCGTAATGTTTGATAATTTCACCGATGCCGACCCCTTCGAGTGACGCCGATCTCAGATCCATAGAAATCCTCCTTAGATCCTCGATGGCAAGCGATACCTCTGATATCAGTTCCTCTATGGTCTGTTCTTCAATATTGATGCCTTTCTTTATTTCCGCTTCTATCATTTGAAGGTTCAGTTTTAAAGCTAAAAAAGACTGGCCCAGGCCGTCATGTAATTCTCTGGCAAGCCGCGTTCTTTCTTCTTCATGGGCATTGAGTATCCTCTTTGAAAGTGAAATCTGGCTGGCTTTTATGCTGATCATATCTTTAATTCCCGCAATGATTCTGCATAAAGCAAAAAACGGAATACCCAGCGCCGGGAGGGATTCATTAAAGACCTTTACGGGACTGATAATATTAATTGCCTCCAGGCCGGACAATATCCCGGCAGCAGCAATGCCCGCCGTTCCTATAAATGTTGTCCCGGACTGTCGGGCTTTATTTTTATAACCAAGTAAAGACAGACGCAATGTTTCAATACTGCATGCTATCACCAGAAAAAACCATCCGTACGATGTGAAGGAATAGAGAGTTGTATTAAAAACAACAAGTACGGTGATTGACAGAACAACAGATATGGCAGTTACGGCTTTGAGGCAGAAAGTCACCTTTTTTGCAAATACGTATGTCAGGATAAGCGGTATTGTGCCGGGTATAAGGGCATATAATGCAAAGGTTATCCTCTGAATTATATGATTTGCAAGTCCTGTTTCAAAAAAAAGGAGGCTTTCCGTTAAAAAGGCAAATATATAAAATAAATTTAAAAGCTCAAAATACACCAGGTTTTTCGGATATCTCCTGCTGAAAAGCAAAATAGAAGAGAGTATAAAAAATACGGCGAGAAATAGGAGAATGAAGACTTCAATTCTCTTAAGCAGGGAATCATGATGTAATTTTACCAGTATTATTTTATTGTAGTCATCGATACGTATCCCTGAGTTAAATCTACCCTCTTCCAGGTGTGTTGCCATGACACGCAGGGCAAGGATGTTTTTTCCGTGCGGATTGATAAGGCCG
>Ga0209749_1000435_pt1:0-52500 | contig 57559 bp, 52 predicted proteins | sample EPASupsiteSAE347_FD_187267 | JGI IMG/M metagenome (GOLD analysis project Ga0209749, IMG submission 187267) | Bioremediated contaminated groundwater from EPA Superfund site, New Mexico - Sample SAE3-47 (SPAdes) (version 2) | ecosystem: Environmental > Aquatic > Deep subsurface >... | reverse complement strand
TCCTGCTTCTTGTTTGTTGCAATGTAGCGCATGGAATCCGAATCCAAGGCGATGTCCAACTGGGTCGCGAGCTCCAACGCTCCTTTGGCCCCCAACTCGATGAAGACACCCGAAATCTCCAGTTTCTCGCCGTCGTCCAGCACCAGAGCCTCTACTGCCTGGGCTCCCACGATTTTCTTCACCTTCCGGTTCGGATGTCTCAGCACGCCGCTTCGTTCCAACTGGTAGAGCAGATGCTCACTCAAGTGCAATTCCTCATACAATAGGTGCACTTCGCGGGCGATCAGGAGTAGATTGAGAGCTCCCGAGGCTGCGGCGCTTTCCCCACCCACAACGGCAACCACCTGATCCTTGAAGAAATTCGCGTCACAGTCCACACAGTAGCTCACGCCCTTTCCCAGCAGTTCTTTTTCGCCGGGAACATTCAGGCGGTTTCGTGAAACACCCATTGAAAGGATCAGGGACCAGGAAGTGAGGACTTCGCCGGATTCGAGGGCAACGGAAAAGCGACCGTCCTCTCTTCTACTGAAGTGCAATACGTCTGCCTCAAAAAAGCGTGCCCCGAACTTCTCCACCTGCCGTCTTCCGTGCTCCAGGATCTCATGCCCCGTCAAGGTCCCATCCATGCAACAGTAATTTTCCACATGGGCTTTGTAGAGGGAGCTCTTGTGAATACGCCCCAGCACGGCAACTTCGGCTTTAGCTCGCGCCGCATGAATGGCAGCCTGCAGCCCCGACGGACCCGTCCCCAGGATGATGACATCGTAGTCCAAAAGGTCTTGATCCACGCTCGCTTCCTCCCCTTTTCATCTGTAAATGCAAAGCCGGCCGGCGGCGGTTCGGCTGTCTCTCTTGGTATCCAGTCAAAGGTAGATGGTGTTGACTGGGCATCACCATGTAATTAAGGTGTTTCAAAGCTAAGATAAACGAAAATCACTCCGAATGCCAGGAGGCTTACGTGAAATCATAATAAAGAATGGAGCTCCCCGCCTCCCTGTTCTGAAAAGGTTCCATGGGGGATGTTAATCTTTGGCTGCTCCTCTTGTCATCCGAAGCCCTCAAAGGTTACTTATTGATTAAGTGACATACAAATCCATCAGAAAGGTTTGACAAAATATGGCGCAAAAGGAAGGATTCTGGCGCAGTCTCTATCAGGGGCTGGCCTCGTTGAAATTGACCGTTTTCGTTTTTCTCACCCTTGCGATTTGTTCACTCGTCGGCACACTCCTACCCCAAGGACTCGCTCCGCACGAAATGGAGAAGCAATACAGCCCGGGCATGCTGTGGTTTATAGAGGCTCTCGGGCTTAACGATCTCTACCGCACCGGCTGGTTTCGCCTGCTGTTGCTGCTCCTTTGCATCAACCTCATCGTTTGTACCATCGAAAGGCTTCCCAAGACCCTCAAATTGCTCCAACGCAGGGACGAGCACATCAGCCCCGAGAAATTGCTGAAATTCAACTACAGCAGAGAGATTTCCACCCGTATGCCATGGGAAGAAGCCATGTCACGGGTCAACCGGGTTGTCTCGGAGGGATTCGCCGCTTTGGAACCTCTGGACAATCCCGCAGGATTCAGTGCCCTTGCCGAGAAGGGACGCTGGAGTCCTCTGATGGTTTACATCGTACACCTCAGCGTTCTCGTCGTCCTTTTTGGGGCTTTGATGGGCTCACTTTTCGGCTTCAAAGGTGTCATGAACATTTCCGAAGGCGAAGCTTCCGACGAAGTTCTCTCTTACAAAGGGGATAAACAGATCGTTCTGCCCTTTCAGGTTCGCTGCGACAAATTCGATGTCTCCTTCTACGACACTGGAGCTCCAAAGGAATATAGATCGGATCTGGCCATTATCGAGAAGGGGCAGGAAGTCCACAAGCAGTCCATCCGGGTAAACGACCCGTTGACCTATCAAGGGGTTACATTCTACCAGGCTTCCTACGGATCGACTTTGAAGCTGGCGGACGTGGAATTGTTGGACCGCAATTCCGGAAAGTCTTACAAGATGACTCTCCCTTTCAGAGAAACACGGCCCATTCCAGGCACTCGGGATCAGGTCCAGATTATGGACTATCAGCAGGATCTCAGCCGTTTTGGTCCGGCGGTGGCGGTAATGATCTCGAAGGAAGGCCAACAGGAACCGGAAGGATCGTGGATTGTCGTCAACATGCCGGATTTTCATGGTAACCGGGTAGGAAGCTATCAGATCAAAGTCACCCGCCTGGAGAAGAGTCAGTACACGGGGCTGCAGGTGAAGCGCGACCCCGGAGTTTGGATGGTATGGCTCGGTTTCACGGCCATGGTGATCGGGATTGGAATGACCTTCTACACCAGTCACCGCAAGATATGGATCTGGGCAGCCCCGACGGACGGCTCCAGCAAGATCATCATCGCGGGGAGAGCCAATAAGAATCCATTGGCTTTCGAGCAGGAGTTCAACGAGCTATGTCAACAATTGCAAGATGATCTCAAGTCATCGGACGCAATGGACAAAAAGAATAAAAAAAGAGGAAAATAGGACATGATCAGCAGTTCCTTGCTTCTGAGTATCACCACCTTTACTTACTTGCTCTGCACTATTCTCTATCTCTCCGGAGTGGTCTTCCGCTACAAACCTCTTCTTGCTTCGGGGACCTATGTCGGGCTTGGCGCCATTGTGATTCAGTTATCCGGCATGCTCCTTCGCTGGAAGGAATCCTATCAACTGGGATACGGACATGCCCCTCTTTCAAACCTCTACGAGTCTCTGGTTTTTGCCGCATGGGCCATCATGCTCATCTATCTGGTGCTTGAATTTCGCTCGAAGCAGCGTGTCCTGGGGGTCTTTCCCGCTCTCTTTTCTTTTCTCGCCATGGCTTATGCTTCCTTTTCCACTTCCGTCGATTCCAAGATCCAGCCCCTGGTCCCGGCACTGAAGAGCAACTGGCTGATTGCTCATGTAATCGCGTGCTTTCTGGGATATGCCGCCTTCGCGGTTTCATCGGGGATCAGCATGCTCTACCTTTTTCAGAAGTCCCGGTCGTCCAACCCACATCCGAAGGGGGCTCTTGCCATTCTGCCGGAATCGAGGCAGATGGATGAGCTCAACTACCAGATGATCCTGTTCGGTTTTCTATGGCTCTCGCTGGGGATCATCACAGGGTCCGTGTGGGCGAACTCGGCTTGGGGAACCTACTGGAGCTGGGACCCGAAAGAAACCTGGTCTTTGATCACCTGGCTGGTTTACGCCGCCGTCCTTCACGCCCGGACCATGCAGGGCTGGCGGGGAACACGGGTGGCATGGCTTTCTCTGTTGGGATTTGTCTGCGTGCTTTTCACCTATTTCGGAGTCAATTTCCTCCTGAGCGGTCTGCACAGTTATGCCGGTAGATAGGGAGAGCGCCCCTTCCACGCAACGGACGCAAGCCGGAGGCTCGCACGGTCTTGAGAAGCTTCCAGCCTTTGCGGTTGGCACGAGCAGGCCGAATGGTTACAATCCGGAAGTTCGGCATCGGGAGGCCGGCTGTTTTCGCTTGCCCACATTCCGAAATCATGTATTAACCTGAATCGATTAACTAACACCCTAGTTGACTGATCCTGATAAGGAGAAGGAGATAGTGAATCATGTTTGGGATAGGATTCTCCGAACTGCTTCTGATTATGGCCATTGCGCTCATCGTGGTCGGCCCGAGCAAACTGCCCGACCTGGCCAGAGCGTTGGGCCGCGGCTACGCCGAATTCAAACGAGCCACAGATGAGCTCAAAGAGACCTTCGACCAGGACGACACCATCAGGGACATCAAGAACGAATTCCATTCGGCCAAGGAGCAGCTTTTCTTAGAGAGAACATTTACCCAGACTGCGGAAACCGGCTTAGTACATGGGGTCTCTCCTCCTCCGCCTTTTCCTCCCGCCGCCGCTGCTGCTGAAGATACATCTTTAGCAGGGAGCACATCACCAGCCGCATCTTCACCCGAGGAAAACAGTGCACAAAGCCTGGCCGATTCGAAGGCCCATGACGGTGCCCCCCAGAACAAATCAACCACCAGATGAGAACATAAAAAATGTCAGACGAAAGCAAAATGCCTTTCTTACAGCACCTGGAAGAGCTCCGCAAAAGGCTCGTCATATGTGCCCTTGCTGTCTTCGTGGGCTTTCTGATCAGCTACGGCTTTAAGGAGAAAATTTTCGAGGTGCTCATGAAGCCATGGATCGAGGCCTTACCGCAGGGCGTGACGGCCAAGTTGATCTATACGGCACCTCATGAGGCTTTCTTCACCTACATGAAGGTTTCCTTTATCGCCGGAGCGGGACTGGCAGTGCCGGTCATTCTATATCAGATCTGGCTTTTTGTAGCTCCCGGCCTCTATAAAAACGAGAAACGGTGGGTCATTCCCATCGTATTCTTTTCCACGGTCTTTTTCCTTGGCGGAGCGCTTTTCGGGTATTTTCTGGTTTTTCCCTACGGCTTCCAGTTTTTTTCCTCTTTTGCAAGCGACTACATCACTCCGATGATCAGCACCAAGGAATTCCTGACATTCTCGACTCGAATGCTCCTGGCCTTCGGTTTCGTCTTCGAGATGCCCATTTTTGCCTTCTTCCTGGCAAAGCTTGGACTGGTCAATGCTCAGTTTCTGAGGCGCCAGCGCAAGTACGCCATCGTCTTGATTTTTATAGCAGCGGCCGTCATAACCCCCAGCCCGGACGTCTTTTCACAGCTCATGATGGCCGGTCCGCTGCTCGTCCTCTATGAAGTAAGCGTATGGATCGTGCACTTTTTCGGGCGGAAGGAGCCCGCCAAGGACATCGTGGAACAGGAAACGAATACTGTCGTCTGATACTGACCGGCCATAAGCCGTACCGGAACCGAGAACCGATTTCAGGATATGAAAGGGTAGAATGCCGCATGGAGAAGATGACCATAGTTCTGGCAACCAGTAATCATGGCAAATCGAAAGAAATCCGCGATTTTCTCAAAGATTTTCCCGTTGACATCAAAGACTTGAACGACTTTGGACCCATTCCCGAAGTTAAGGAAGATGGGAAGACCTTCGAGGAGAACGCCTACAAGAAGGCTAGCTTTACGGCCAAAGTGCTTGGACTCCCCGCCCTCGCCGACGATTCCGGACTGGAAGTGAAGGTCCTCAACGGTGCACCGGGTATTCACTCTGCCCGTTATGCCGGTCCTGATGCATCGGACGCCGAAAACAACGCCAAGCTTCTGGAAGCCCTTTCAGGTGTTACGGACCGTGAAGCACGTTTCTGCTGCGTGCTTTCTCTCGCCGTTCCCACCGGCCCGGCCCTGACTTATGAAGCCTTCTGCGAAGGAGTCGTCGTGGAAAAGCCGCGCGGCGAGAAAGGCTTCGGGTACGATCCTCTCTTCTATTATTCCGCGATGGACAAAACCTTCGGGGAAATGACCCTGGAAGAGAAGTCGCAGGTGAGCCATCGCGGCAGGGCTTTGATCGATTTCAAGAAAGAGCTCGATAAGATTTTGGCGTGGCTGGACAAAAGGATGAAGGAAGAAAAGCTTCTACGCCTCGGAGAGATTTGCCTCGGGCATTCTTAGTGATCTGAAGGATTTCAGCATGACTTCATCTTCCCAAGAATTGAGAAACCGCCTGGAAGCTCTTCTGTGCTCCTGGCGCCAGGAAGGAGCCCCTTCATCGTCACAGTTTCAAAACATTTTTCAGAAGATTATCGACTGGAGAAAGGATTCGGACGTTCCGGGGCTCTGGACGACTCCCCCCCTCATGGTTACGGCAACCCTGGACGATGGATGGGGAAGCGGTCTGCAAATCATTCATGCCTGCGCGGAAGCGGCCGGCGTGCAGGTCAATGCCTTGGGGCTCCTGCAGCCGGCTGAGCGCATTATCGCTCACTGCCGTGTCTGCTCACCCGATCTTCTGGGCCTGACTGTGCTCCAGTTCGATTCGGAGCCGCTCCTCAGATCCATCCGGGATAACCTGCCCGCCGGTACACGCCTCATTGCGGGTGGACCGGTCTTCAGGATCGACCCCGAGCTCGCATCCCGAACGGGAGTAGACTATGTAGCCAAGAACGCGGCGGGGTTTCTGGAATTTCTTCTGAGCTTCAGTACATAGAGTGCTCGGAATCGATTTCGGACATTCTAATAGAGCTTCTTCCACGGATGGCGCTGTGTTTCCTGAGCATCCGCAAGGGCTAGGTGCAGCGTTCGCACGGCAAGACGGGCACAATGCGCTTCCCCGGCAGGCAGCGTTTCCAGATATTCCATCACGTCTTCGGGAGTTAGCTCCCAGGCTTCCGAAATCGTTTTTCCTTCCGCCATATGAGCGATAGCGTTGGCGCAGGCGATGGAATAAAGACAGCCATTGGTGTCAAAAGAAGCTGATCGGATCTTTCCGTCGCCAACGATCAGAAAGATTTCCATCGTATCTCCACATTCCCTGCTGCGCTTCCCATAGCCGTCCGGCTTTTCCAGCACTTCCCGCTTGTCGGTCCGAAAGACCATTTCCAGGAACCGCAGAGAGTGATTCTCCCAGAAATCAGTATTGTTTTGATTCACTTCGATTTGATCTATTTTGCCTTGATCCATCACTTACCCTTTTTCCATACCAACAGCATTGCCACGGAGCCGCAACGAGGAAACACACCTGGCCTCATTCGTCAGCGCTCAACAGGATTCAGTGCTTGTCCGCCGATTCCTGAGGGCTAAGTGTAACTCAAATCATTTCATTGTCAAACTTTCGAGGCCGGCAGCAACAGTTCCCGGAAGGTTCCGGTCAGTTCCCCGAAGTTATTGAATTCGAGTATCACAAAGGATAAACTTGGCTCGTTCGTTGTGCATTGATTTTGCGGTCTCTTGTGCATCGGTTGATATTAATTGAAAACACCTGCAAGGAAGATTCATCATGGATGATCGAAGGCTCGATATGACAACACTTCAGGGTGGAAGCCTCATGGGACGGGAATCCTGCTGTGAGCCAGTCAAGACAACACCTGGCAAGGCAGGTGGTTGTTGACCTCCGCGCGAGAAGGCTCAGGTGAGCCTGCCCCGGCAACAACAACCCTTTGTGGCCGGCTCGGTAACGACCGGTAGTGGTACCATTCCCCGGATCTCAGCCACTCTGACATCCAGGGATCATTGGGGAGCGTTCAAGGTGCGCTGGGGAATCAAGCGCATGGATTATCGGGTCGATCCGGGCCTCTACGCTCTTGGATCTCCTGACCGGGCGGCTTCCGTATTCGTCACGGCAAACTACAAGCTAAGCTTCGACTGCCTGCGGGAGTCGTTGCACGGGCGAAGCGCCTGGATTCTCGTTCTGGACACGAAAGGCATCAACGTCTGGTGCTCCGCGGGCAAAGGCACGTTCGGCACCGACGAGCTCGTGGACCGTATCAAGTCCAGCGGGCTGGCTCAGGTGGTCGATCACCGGGTTCTGATCCTCCCTCAACTGGCGGGACCGGGTGTGGCAGCTCATGCCGTCAAGAAGCTGTCCGGCTTCGAGGTCGTCTATGGCCCCATAAGAGCGACGGACCTGCCGGCCTTCCTGGATGCAGGAAAGAAGGCAACACGGGCCATGCGCCGCGGCACCTTCACGACGAAAGAGCGCATCGTGCTGATCCCCGTCGAGCTTGTGTCAGCCCTCAAGACAGCCGCAATACTCGCGCCTGTCCTCTATCTGCTTGGAGGTCTCGGAGGACCGCGGGGATTTTGGGCAAACGCCTCGATCCACGGCTCCTTTGCCGTGCTTTGCCTCCTGAGCGCCATCGTGGCCGGCTGCATACTCGCCCCGCTCCTCCTGCCCTGGGTGCCCGGCCGGGCTTTCTCCTTGAAAGGCCTGATTTTGGGGATGATCACAGCTTTGATTGTGGAAACATCTCGCGGTCTCGACATGTCCCATTGGTCCGGTAGCATTGAATCCGCGGCATGGCTTCTGCTGATCCCCGCTATCTCGGCCTATCTGGCGATGAATTTTACCGGTGCATCGACCTACACATCCCTTTCCGGCGTCAAGAAGGAAATGCGCTGGGCACTGCCTCTGGAAATAGCCGCCGGAGTCGCCGGCCTGGGTCTATGGCTCGTTTCACGCTTTGTGGCTTAAAAGAGGAGACATTCGAATGAAGCGGCTGATTTATCTCAAAGACGTAGTGACACTGCAGGCCGACCCTGACCGGTGCGTCGGGTGCGGCATGTGCCTTCTGGTTTGTCCTCATGAAGTTCTTAGCCTGGTCGCCAAACGTGTGCACGTCGATAATCGCGATGCGTGCATGGAATGCGGCGCCTGTTCCCAAAACTGCCCGACCGGGGCTGTGACCGTGGATTCCGGGGTCGGTTGCGCAGCCGCCGTCATCAACAGTATGTTGGGTCGCGAGAGCTCTTCCTGTTGCTGTGTCATCGAACCGAAGAAGGGATCGGGAAGCTCGGCCGCCCTACCGGAAAAGGATAGTCAGCGGACCGGGTGCTGCTAAGAGGAAAAGCTGCAGGCGACGAAGATTCTTATAGAATTTCTCTGCGTTTTCTCTGCGCTCTTTGCGTCTCTGCGGTGAAAAGCTCACATTGTGCCCGTTTGAAGCATGGAAGAAACTGTCAGTTCTTGCCTTCTTCCATCGAAAGAGCTCCCCCGATGGCTCTCTCGAGATCCGCCCTGGCCAGCTCACAGCCATAGCTCGCCTGGTAATAGTCAGCACGGGATTGAGCCACAAAAACCTGAGCATTCAGGACTTCAAGAAAGATAACCAGTTGCTCCTGATACTGCAAGCTGGTCATACGCTCATTTTCCCCGGCCTGCTTCAGGGCCGTCTGCGTCGTCTCGAGATTGGCACCGGCCACCTGGAGCTGCTCATAGGCATCTTGCACCTGGATGCGGATCTGCTGCTTCAAGTCGCGACGCCTTTCCTCCAGAGCGAGCTGCCGAAACTGCGATTCCTTTGCAGCGGCGTCGGTCTTCCCTCCCTCAAACCAATTCCAGTCAACCTTCAAACCTACGGCAGCATTGTGGTTGTTGGCAAAGTTATTGGTATCGGCTGGAAAGTCTTCTCCCTCCCGATAATATTGTCCGAAAGCAGAAACCTGAGGATAATAGCGGCTCCTGGCCGCCGTGATACCTTCCCGCGCCTGTCGAATGGACACCTCCAGGGAAAGGTACTCCGGACGCAGCCTTTCGGCTCTCGCATAGAGGTCCTCGATGTTCGGCACGGGACGAGGCTGAATATCCACTTCGGACAGTTCAATCGTCTTATGCAGGTCCAGGTCGAGAAGCTGGTTGAGCCGGGACTTGAGGATGACCAACTGCTTGGCTGTGGCCCTTTCTTGCTGTTGCGCCCGGGAGAGTGCCACATCCGCTTTCAGGATGTCGTTTCGGGCGCTGAGTCCCTGCTGGAACTGGGCTTCCGCGTTGTGGCGCTGTACCTCGAGGCTTTTCACATTATCCCTGGCTACCTTGAGCAGTTTCTCTCCCAGAAGGGTTTGAAGAAAAGCATGCTTGATGTCCCGAATGATATCGAGCCTGGCTCCTTCGAGACTGCATTCGCTGATCTTGAGATCCATTTTGGAAATGTTGAACCGCGAAGTCAGACCGAACCCGCTAAAGAGAGGCTGACTGATGTTGATCTCCCAGTGATTGAGGCTGTTGGAACCGGTAAATACCCTGGAAGAACCGAAAACGGCGAAGGGCTGGTCGTTCGTTTGCCTGAAGGTGTAGCTCGTATCGAGCTTGGGAAAGAAATCAGCGCGAGCCTGCCTGACTTTTTCGTTGGAGGCGTAGACGTCCTGTTTTGCCGCCATAAATGTTCGATTATGTGCCAACCCATAGGCTACTGCCTTCTCGAGGCTAAGAGGCTGTGGCAGGAGCCCAGAGGAAGTATCACCAGCCGGTGCAATGCCCGGCAAAAATGTCCCCAGCATGACAAGCAAAAGAAGGACACCGCGACTCACTGTGTTCATCATGGTGCTGCAATCCTCAAGATTCCTGGATGGCTATCCCCGATCCTTCGGTCTTATGAGCTTTTCCAGGTCGGCAGCCTTCAGCTCCGCCAAGCTCTCGACCACATGATCCGCCTGGTTGAGGTGATCCACGGGATAAGAATTAGCCACCGCTATCACAAAAAGATCGGCTCCTTTTGCAGACCGGATTCCGGCCGGGGTATCCTCGATAGCGATGCAGCTTCGAGGGTCGAGCCGAGGGAGCCCCATATTCTCTCTCAGCCGCTCCAGAGCCAGAATGTAAGTTTCCGGATCAGGCTTACTTCGGCTTACGTCGTCAGCGCCGACTATGATGCGAAAAGCCTGACTCAAGCCCAGGACACTGACAAACATCTCAACTTCGCTCCGCAAAGCACCCGATGCAACGGCGAGCGGCACCCCGTGGTCGACCAAATCCTGAACGAGCGCAACAACACCAGGGAAGCTGGGGATACCTCGGGAGGCGATAGCTTGAAGGGCTTTACTCTTTGCATCGATGAGCCCCTCCAGAGCAGGCGGCTCCAGAGGACGCTTCGCTTGCTCGAACACTGCCAGAAAGGCATCCCGATCATCGAAGCCGATATACAAATTCAAGTAGGCCTCGTAATCATAGCCCAGCCCGAAGGGCTGCAAAACCTCCTGATAAGCTTTATAGTGAAGCGGTTCCGTATCGACCAGAACTCCGTCACAATCGAATATCACTGCCGATGGCGGATAAGAAAGAGACAATGCGTGCTCCGTTCTTCTCATGATTCGATGCTCAGTTATTTCAGTGACCCTGTATCCAATGATTCTACATCGGGAAACGCTCAAAACCCTGTTCAATCCCCTCTGCCAAAGCTTTCTACGTCCCCACGCCAAGGAGCTGATTAACATGTTTTCACCGATTTCGGAATCGTTTTAGATACTCGATACTCCGCACGGGCATTGACTGAGCTTTTCACCGCAGAGACGCCGAGGCCGCAGAGAAAACGCAGAGAAGTTATACCAGGATTCCAATATCCTCTCCGCGCCCTCTCCGCATCCTCTGCGTCTCTGCGGTGAACGCAAGGTCGCTTTCCGCATTGGGCCGACAAAATGGAAAACTCTATGCACTAAAGTTAGAATATGATACGTCCAAGGACCTTGAAACGCCGAGGGCATAGGGCATGCGGAAACACAACATATTGGCGTGCCTCGGATAAGGCCCTGTGTCGCTTCATTATTCAGGGAAGAGACATCCGGAGCATCTTTTTTTTGCTGCTCAAAGAATATTTTGTCGGTAAGGAGATTTCTGTTTGTGATCACAGCTCAAGGGGTAAGTAAATCTTTGGGAAAAAGAGACCTTTTTCAAGGGGTCTCCTTTCATATCCATCAAGGCGAGCGGATCGGCCTGATTGGACCGAATGGGGCAGGTAAAACGACTCTGTTTCACATCCTCCTGGGAGAAACGGAGCCCGACACGGGGATGGTTACAAAATCCAAGAACCTGCGCCTGGGCTACCTGCCTCAGCAGTGGATGCCGGTCGAGGGGAAGACCGTGCTGGCACACGCCATGGACGTGGATGCTCAGGTGCGCGTAGTTCATGCGGAGCTCGAAAGGGTTCAACAAAGTCTCGAAACGGAGCGGGACCCGGATCTCATCAAGAATCTCGCGCTTCAGCAAGCTCATCTGCTGGAGCAGCTCGAGCACCTCGGCGGGTACGATCTCGAGGCGCGGGCACACAAGATCCTTGCAGGTCTTGGGTTTTCAGAAAGGGTTCTGGACAATTCCGTAGCTACTCTGAGTGGAGGCTGGGGCATGCGTCTCGAGCTGGCTCGCCTGCTTTTGTCCGAACCGGACCTTCTGCTCCTGGATGAGCCCACCAACCATCTGGATCTGGATTCCCTCCTGTGGCTCGAGCAGTACCTGCTCAACAGCTCATCGGCAATGATGATCGTATCCCATGACCGCGCGTTTCTGAACCGGGTGGTCGGGCGCATTTTCGAGCTGGAACAGACACAGCTTCAGGAATACACGGGAAACTACGACAGCTACCTTGAAGAAAAAGCCCGCAGGCAGGAAATCCAGCTCTCCTCCTACAAGAACCAGCAAGAGCGCATCCGGCAGATAGAGCGCTTTATCGAGCGCAACCGCTATCGCAAAGACAAAGCCAGGCAGGTGCAGAGCCGGGTCAAGATGCTGGACAAGATCGAGCGCGTGGAGGTCTCCTCGGAGCAAGGGGAAATTCACTTCTCGTTTCCCGAAGCCGGCCGTTCGGGAAAGCGTACTTTTGAACTCCGCGGAGTCGAGAAATCATACGGAGAACGGGTGATCTATGCGGGGGTCGATCTGGTGATCGAGCGCGGAGACCGCATCGCTTTCATGGGCCCGAACGGGGCGGGAAAGACCACTCTTCTCAAAATTCTTGCCGGAGTGGAAGACGTTACCGGTGGGGAACAAATCCTCGGCCATCAAGTTAAGCTCGGATACTACGCTCAGCACCAGTGGGAACAGCTCCACACGGAATGGACAGTCCTGGAGGAGGCTTCCTCGATTGCTGGAAATCTCCCTCAGGCTCACTTGCGAGGCCTATTGGGCTCGTTTCTCTTTCGCGGTGACGACGTTTTGAAGAGAATAGCGGTCCTTAGCGGCGGCGAGAAGGCACGGCTGATCCTGTGCAAGCTGCTCCTCCAGCGCCCCAATGCCCTATTGCTGGATGAGCCGACGAACCATCTGGACATTCCTTCTCGAAATGTCCTCGAATCCGCTCTCGAAGGATTTCCCGGAACCATTTGCTTCATAAGCCACGACCGGCATTTCATCGATGCCATTGCCACCAAGATCCTGGTGGTTCATGCCGGCAAGATTCATGTTTTCCCCGGCAGCTTCAACGATTATCAAACCATCTGGAAAACGCGCATGGAGGAAGCTTTCCTTGCAGATTCGAACGACAAAGGATCGGTCAAGGGATCGGCGGACGAAAAGAAATCCTGCGAAGCACCTTCCCGAAAGGGACAGGAAAAGAAAAGACTGGAAGCTCAGCTCAGAAATGAGCTGTACCGTTGCCGAAAGCCCGTCCATGACAAACTGGAGCAGGTTGAAGCAGCCCTTGAGGGGGCTCACAAGCACCTCGACTCTCTCAATGAGCGCTTGGCCGATCCCGACACCTATCGCGATGGAAGCCATGTTCAGGAGTTGCAGAAAGAATACCAGCAGTGTCAACAAAAGATCGAAGCTCTGACGGGAGAATGGGAAAAGCTTGCCCTGGCGCTGGAAGAGATGGAAGAGAATTATTATAGAGACAAGCAGAAGACTTGCGGATGCTGACAAGGATGTACTTCTCGAAATGTTGCTGCGGGACGGGTAGTGACTCTTCACCCGGAGCATCACATCACCATCGGTCGATTCATCGCCGACCTGCCGAAACAATACGATACCCTGATCCAAAAGGCCGGGTTTTTGAACGACGTTCATATTGCCTTTATGGCACTCTCCATTGGAGCTGTTCTATACACGGAAGACAGGGATCATTTCGAGATCATAGGGAATAGACTACCGTCTCTCAAGGTCGAGTATCTGCAGAATCAAGAATCCGGGGAAGAATGAAGTACGCCATTTTCCAGGTGTGCTTACCCGCGCGGGGTGGAATGACTCACAAGAATGGACAGTTTGTTCGATTCAGGGTAGATTACACCGTGATCCGGACTACGGCTTCAACTGGAGCGGGCTTATCGAGATTGCTCCGCACTCAGCCGTCAGATTGTATGTCTGCCGTTCCGGAAGGAAGGGGTAACGGATAAGAGACCCCTCTATTGAAAATTCCCCTGCCCGCTGTGCGGATGAAGGACCGAGATGTCATGGATATTCATCGTCTGGAAGTGTTCTGTAAACTGGTGGAGCTGCAGAGCTTCACTAAGGCCGCCGATGCCGTTTGTCTCACCCAGCCTACGGTCAGCGAACATATCCGCTCCCTTGAAGAGATGCTCGGGGAAAAACTGGTGGATCGGCTAGGGCGAGAGGTGCTTCCCACACCCGCCGGCAAGATTCTTTACCAGTACGCTCGAAACATCATTCAACTTCGAAATGAAGCAGTCCAGGCCCTGGACAAGTTCAAGGGTAATCTCTCCGGCCGCCTTCTCATCGGCGCAAGTACGATTCCGGGCACCTATATCCTGCCCGGATTGATTGGGTCCTTCAAAGCCGCCCATCCTTCCATCCAGATTACTCTGAAAATATCGAGCAGTACCGAAATCGCGGAAAAGGTGATGGACGGCAGCCTGGAAGCGGGCATGGTCGGGGCAAGGTTGGACGACCCGCGAATTGAGCTGGAAGAAATTTTTTCCGACGAACTGGTCCTGACCTTGTATCCCGGCCACATCTGGGCTCGCAGACAAAGCATCGAGCTCGGGGAATTGGCTGGAGAGCACTTTATTTTTCGGGAAAAGGGATCGGGAACCCGCATGGTCATGAATCAGGCTTTACAGGCTCATGGCTTCGACACCTCCCGGCTCTACGCCGTTGCCGAGATGGGAAGCACTGAAGCGGTTCGTCAGGGTATCAAGGCTCGAATCGGTATTTCCATTCTATCTTCCAAAGCAGTTGCCGAAGACCTGGAAAGAGGCTCTCTGGTGGCCGTGCCTTTGAACGGAATCCGTCTGTCCCGTCCTTTTTATCTGGCACAGAGAAAGAACCGCCAACTTTCCCCGCTTTGCACGGCTTTTCTGCAGCACATCCACACTAATGCCCTGCAAAACAACCCCAAGACTTGAAGGTATCTTTTTGAACCGGCATTGTTCTCACAGGCAAGGCAAGAAGACTGACGGACTATGAAAAGGCTCCCCTGGTGAGCCGGCGACGTGATACCCGAGACATGGCAATAGCGAACGTGCTCATCATCGATGACGATCCTATAGTGTTGGACGTACTGTCTGACGCGCTAAAAGGCCTGGGACACAAGGTTACCTGTGCCTCCACGATGAAAGATGGGCTCAGACTGGCTCATGCGGCTTTCTACGACGTGGTGTTTCTCGACGTACGGCTGCCTGATGGAAACGGGCTGCACGCCCTGCACGGGATAAGAGAAACGCCCTCGCTGCCCGAAGTGATTATCATGACCGGCCAGGGCGATCCTGACGGAGCCGAGCTCGCAATCAAAAGCGGCGCCTGGGACTACATCGAAAAGCCGGCCTCGATGAAAGCGATGACCCTTCCCCTCGTTCGCGCTCTCCAGTACAGGGAGGAAAGGAAGGCGAGCAGCCATCTCGCCGTGGCGGCCAGGGGAGTGGTAGCCCTCAAGCGGGAAGGCATTGTCGGAAACAGCAAGAAAATGACTTCCTGCCTGGATACGCTGGCTCAGGCCGCCAGTTGCGACGCCAACGTGCTCATTAGCGGAGAAACCGGTACCGGTAAGGAGCTTTTTGCCTGGGCCGTCCACAACAACAGCACCCGTTCGGACAGAAAGTTCATCGTGGTCGATTGCGCCTCGCTGCCTGAAGCGCTTGTGGAGAGCCTGCTCTTCGGGCATGAGCGAGGAGCCTTTACCGGAGCGGACAGAGCACAGGAAGGTTTGATCAAGCAAGTGGACGGGGGAACCCTTTTCCTCGACGAGGTGGGTGAGCTTCCGTTGGCCACTCAGAAGAGCTTCCTGCGAGTCCTTCAGGAACGGCGTTTTCGCCCCATTGGAAGTAAACAGGAGCTGGAGAGCGATTTCAGAGTCGTGGCCGCAACGAACCGGAACATCGAGGAAATGGTCTCAAAGGGTGAGTTTCGAAAAGACCTCCTCTTTCGCCTCCGTGGCTTCGTTATCGATTTACCTCCACTGCGGGAGCGTAAGGAAGATGTCAAAGAGCTGGTAACATACTACGTTGCCAGATTCTGCGAGCATTACGAAATGGGGATGAAAGGATTCTCCCCCGAGTTTTTCGAAACGCTCGCGGCTTATGACTGGCCCGGAAACGTGCGGGAGCTGCTCAACGCCCTGGAAAACGCCCTTGTTGCAGCGCGCCACGAGCTCACTTTGTTCCCCAGGCATCTCCTGCCCCGGATTCGCATCCATGCAGCCAGGGCCTCCCTCGGTAAGAAACCTCAAGATCAAAGCCACACAACGGACAAAGCCGATACTCCCGAGCCGCTGCCGACGCTGCGAAGATTTCTCGAGGACATGAGGCTTCGGTATTTGCAGGACTTGATGTCCGCCGCAGGAAGCAACGTTCAAATGGCATGCCGGATATCCGGTATGTCCAGAGCCGGTTTATACGCACATCTGAAAAAGTATGACCTTCTGATTCCCTGATTCACCGCCTTCGGTCGCCCTGCCATTTTCTTGACCTCCGCCTTCTCGCTTCCTATAACTGCGCCCTGCCTGCTCCCGGGACTCTTCCTGCTGGTCCTGCTTCAGGTCGAGCCTCAACTACGGTATGGGCTGCTTTAACCAGTTCAACCACTCACAGCGCAGTTTCACCGACTTTTGAATGGACACCTGGATAATCATGAGGTAAATTCCCCGGCCAGGGATCATTACTCGAAGAGAAGAATGCGGCCGTAGAATATTGGGGGAAGCCTTCTGTCAACCGGCACTCTTCGGGAATCGAACAAACAAGAGCTCTACGGGCGGCGGCAATCCCGTGCCCCGCCGGCAGTGATAAACTTCATGAGAGCTTTACAGAAAATCAGCTCTCGGTCCTCTTTTGCGGCTTTCAGATTTATGGTGGGTGAAGTATGGCAGCAACTTTGAAACAGAATGTCCGTTCGTGTGTGTTCGGCCTGTCCATGCTGGGACTGGCCCTGGTATTGAATTGTTCAGGCTGCGCAAGCAAGCCCCCTGAACGGCCCAAACCGGAAATGGATCTACTGGCGGGAGAGAAGCTTCCTTCCGCCCAGCCCTCTTCGCCTTCGCCCAAACTCGAAAGTCCCGTGGCGATCATCCCCTACTATCCCCCCCCCGATAAGATGGATCTTTGCGGAGAGCCCGTTCCGCTTCAGGTTCAGGAAGTGTATGAACGGTTCGACCGGGAGTTTACTCTCATCGTTTACAACAATTCACAGGTCTACCTGTGGCTGAAGCGCATGGAGCGCTATTTTCCATGGATAGAGCAACGACTGCGCCACTACAATCTTCCGGAGGATCTGAAGTATGTGGCCATCGTGGAAAGTGATCTGCAGCCCAACGCCTGCTCCCCCAAAGGGGCGGCCGGCCCCTGGCAGTTCATGCCCGCAACGGGCTGTTCTTATGGTCTTGAACAGGCTGAGCACTACGATGAAAGATTCGATTTCGAACGAGCCACGGATTGCGCCTTTCGCTACCTGAACGATCTTCACAAACGATACCATAACTGGGCTCTCGCCATAGCCGTATACAACTGTGGCGACAAGCGCATTCAGGAACAGATGCGCACAATGGGCACCACGAGCTACTATGAAATGAAGCTTCCCCGTGAAACGGAGCGCTATGTTATCCGCATCCTGGCCATCAAAGCTGTTTTGAGCAATGCGGCCCGGTACGGATACAACCTGCCTGCGGGCTGGGGATATCCTGAGCTCAAAGGGGACCGCGCAACCGTGACCCTGTCTCACCCCGTTCTGATTCAGACGGTTGCAGCAGCCGCCGGAACCACTTTCCGCGAATTCAAACGCCTGAATCCCATCTTTCGCACCGACAGAATCCCCGCCGGAACCTATGAAATAAAGCTCCCCGAAGGCACCGGAAAGACCTTTCAGGCAAACTTCGAATCCGCCCGCGTAAAGTCGGGAGCAACGGATGATTCTCCGTCTTCTCCATCGGCGGAAGAAAGAATGCGAGCCCTCGAACAATTGGGCCAGGCCGCCGAACGACAATCTGCCGAACGTCAGCCCGCCGAACGACAATTCGACGAGGACGATTCACCAACCAGTTCAGCTCCCACCACGATTGCAAGGGTACCGGACGCCAAGCCCAAGAATCCCGAGCCGGCCAAGGCTCAACCCGTAAAATCCCAGCCCGCCCCCCCCCGGGCAAAGTCTGTTTCCGGTAGTATCCATGTTGTAAAAAAAGGGGAAACCTTATCGAGTATCGCGCGGACCTACAAGGTGGACCTCAAAGACCTGAAGAAGGCGAACAAGCTGAAGAGCGACGATGTGAATTTCGGACAGAAGATTGTCATCCCCTGAAAGAGCTCGATCATATTTTGACCACGGAACACAGGAGCTACACGAAATATTCGGAATGTGCGAAACATCGACAATTCCGGAAAGTCTTTTTTCGTGTACTTCGTGTGTTTCGTGGTTCGAAAAGCATCCTCACACACCGCTTCCCACAAGACGCCGATCCTACAGAATATCACCATCTTTATTCCGTTTGCAGCGTTCATCATGAAAGCCTATCTTCACCGCCAAAGCGCCCCCGCCAAGGGCCGCCAGCAGCAGGAAGATCACTGCAAGGCCGGGATATCCGAACAGTTTGAACGGGGTATCCACGTGCATGAGCAAGGAGGCCCCGATGATCATTGAAGCCAGGATGACCCCGAGGCTCAGTCGGTTGGCAATCTTCTGGAATCCGGTCATCAGGTACTTTTCGTCGAAGGCATGGAGGGTAATGCTGAATTCGTTGCCGGCCAGATCAGCCATGATCTTATTCATGCGTTTAGGCAGGAATTGCAGGAGCTCCTTGGAATCCATCAGCAGCTCATACATGTCCGACGCACTGACGCTCTTGCGGATCTTGGCCCGAAAGAGCTCCGATCCGTAACGGCGGACGGCCGCGTTGGGATCGAATGCCGGATCCAGGGTGCGGCCAATGTTGTCGAGGTTTAGAAGGCTTTTCCCCAGCATGGCGAGCTCGCTTGGGAAATGAATCCCACTTTCGCCCGCCACTTTGAACAGCTCGATCACGATTCGTCCCACCTGGATTTCCTTAATGGTCGCCCTCTGACAGCGCACAACCATTTCTCCCACCCGCCGTTTGAACTGTCTTTCATCGAAGGCGGGCGTTTTCTCGCCCAGTTCGATGGCATATTCCACCGCCTCATCACTTCGTCCGTCACTAATGGCGAGGACCAGGCTCAGAAGGCTTCGCTGAACGCCCGCAGAAACGCGCGCTACCATCCCGAGGTCTATGAGAGCAATGCGGCCGTCGTCGGTCAGGAACACATTACCGGGATGAGGGTCGGCGTGATAGAAGCCGTCGATGAGGATTTGCTGCAGATAGGCTCTGAAGAGCTCTTCGGCGAGCTTGCTTCCGTTGATTTCGAGGCGCCGCAAGGGACTGATGCTCGTGATCTTCGTCCCTCGTATGTAGTCCATCGTGATAACACGTGAGGTGGTGTACTCCTCGATGGGACTCGGCACGACGATCAGGTCATAGTCTCGAAGATTTTCCCCCAGGAGGTTTAGGTTCTGCGCCTCCTGACGAAAATCCATTTCACGGAGCAGGGCCTTGCGAAATTCTCCCAAGGTCTCCTGGAGCATGTAGCGCTTGCCCATGGTGGTGTGTTTATCGAGGAATTCCGCAAGATCTTCCAGTGCGTCCAGGTCCGCGACGATTTGACCACGGATGTCGGGCCGCTGAACCTTTACGGCAACATGCCTTCCATCCTGCAGCACGGCCCGGTGCACCTGTGCGAGGGAGGCAGCGGCGATAGGGACTTCATCGAACTCGGAAAAGGCTCTCGACGCGCGAAGCCCAAGCTCTTGAGTGATGATCTCCTCGACCTTTTCATAAGGAAACTCTTCCGCTCTGTCCTGAAGGCGGGACAGTGCTTCGATGTACTGAGGAGGAAGCATGTCGGAGCGCGTGGAAAGGAACTGACCAAGCTTCACATAGGTAGGGCCGAGCTTTTCCAGGTCATGAGGCAGCTCTTCAACCTTGGGGCTGAATCCTTCGGCGGGCTTCTCCCGGGTCCCGAGCGCCTGGTCCAGACCCGCCTGAGCGAGAAGGTCGAATCTTCCATATTTGATGAGTAGCCATGCCAGGTCTTTATAGCGTTTGAGATGTTCCGGTCTCACGGATAAGCTCATAGAGGTTTCCCCGCCCGGGTTTTCGTTTCGGCTGATGGTTCTTCTTCATCACTCGTCGTCACGCCTGGACGGGTCCCACAACCGTACCCTGTCATGATCCATACGAAGTCAATCTATTGACATTCGACATCATCGACGGGCACTAGGAGGAATCATACCCCCTCAGACACCCGAAGACCCGCTACCCCTTTTTCGCCCCCTGGGGCGACATTCAGGAGAAGCGGGTCTCCGCGCCATGTCTGATGAACCCGTTATTTGTATGAACCCCCCTTCGACTTTTCGATGCAACATCTGCATTTCCGCTTTCGATGTCGATCCTGCCGTTCCAGCTAGTTGTTGCGGCTCGCAATATCCTGTGCTTCTGCTCTGGCCATTTCATAAAATGCGTTCTCGCTCATCTTTCCGTCAACAAAATCACTCCAGGCATTGAAGCCGTAGAAGAAGCACTGCTTGAGTGCAAGCTCTTCACACAGCGAGCGATAGATCTCGTTGGCGCGTTTAGCTAACCTTCGCTTGGAGTCTTCATAACGGCGAACCTGCCGTTCCTCATCACCGACTGCGGGAAAAAGGCCGTTCTGAAAAGCCCCTCTCATATCCCCGGCGGTGTCCCCGTAGAACTGCCCCTGCTGCATGTTGCCTTCGCCGGATGCGCCTCCGATACCGAAACCGTCCAAGCAGCCATTCGCCACCACACCGGGTTCTTCATCTAAGCCGTAAGAGAACTGACATGCCGCCTCCCACTGCGTACTCCCCCCGTCGGGCAGGATCCCCTCGTCCATAGTATATACTCCGTAACGCTCAACCATATGGGCCTCCCGCATCTCCATTCAGAGACGCACGATTCGCTTTCTTTTAGTGACTAACACCGACTCTCTGCAATCCGCCTCCGGAACTGAAGCCCTCGCTGCCTCCCTTGAGGTGCGCATTGCCTTTGTCCACACATATATTAGCTACGACAACAGGCGCAGTCAAAGGTCTGACAGGTTTTTGTGGTAATCGGACACTTATCGGCAACCAATATATTTTCGCAGACTTAAACAGGCTCATAGCCTGATTGCGAAGCCTTGCTTCCTGCAATACTCATTTGAAAAGAGAGCCTGAGCCCGGCCGGCAAAGCTTCTCTTTGCCCGGAGCACATCGGAATGATATATATGATGGTCGTTCAGTATTTCCGAGTTTCCTGAATCTTTAACTTGCTGCAATGGAGTGAACCAGTGCTTACGGAAATGATTTCGAACCTTGCCATCAGATGCCTGGACGCAACAGGCTATTTTGGCGCGGCGTCCCTCATGGCGTTGGAAAGTATGATTGCCCCCGTACCGAGCGAAGCAGTGATGCCGTTCGTGGGATTTTTGGTGGCAGATGGCAAATGGGATTTGTGGCTTTCAATTCTGGTCACCAGTCTGGGCTCGATTGTGGGATCTTTGGCGTCCTATCTCATAGGAGCCTACGGAGGAAAGCCCCTGGTGCTGAAAGTGGGAAAGTACCTGCTTCTCGACCAGCATGATCTGGAGCTGACCGAAAGATTCTTTCATCGCCGCAGCGGCACGCTCACTCTTTTCATCAGCCGTTTCATTCCCGTGGTGAGGCATCTGATATCCATACCGGCGGGTGTTGGACGCATGCCCCTTGGACACTTCCTCGTCGCGACTCTCATCGGCGCCACCTTGTGGAACAGCTTCCTGCTGGCTTGCGGCATGAAGCTGCGCGAGCACTGGCACATCGTACAGCAGTATTCTCACCAGGTTGATATCGTGGTGGTGGTGGTGCTTCTGGGAGGAATTGCCTTCTTTGCCCGGTCCCGACTACGCCGTGGACAGTCGGCCCTGTAATGGTGATGCTTGAAAAAGAGGCTTACAAAAAAAGAAAGCCCCGTCCGGCCGGAGGGGGAAAGCCGAACAGGGCTAGGAGGGGTTAGGAGAAGGCGACATACTGTCAACCTCAAAAGAAATCTAACCACCGGAAATCAGGATTTCAACCCCTCCCATAAACATTTGAAAGGCGGCTGAGGATCGCCCGCAGTGTTAGGCCGGGCGGTCATCCGCCTCACTTCCGGCGGGCTAAATTTTCACTTCCCGTATCCAGCCGAAAGGATCTTCCTTCTCGCCGTATTGAATACCAACGATTTCATCGTAGAGCTTCTGTGCCCATTCTCCGACACCTCCATCCGCGATGCGATAGGACTCGTTCTTGTAGGAGATCTCTCCCACCGGAGAAATAACGGCTGCCGTGCCCGTGCCGAACATCTCTTTCATGGCGCCCGACTGGGTGGCATCGATGACTTCATCTACCGTGATGGAGCGCTCGGTCACCGGTATCTTCCAATGACGGGCCAACTGAATCACGGAATCCCGCGTCACGCCGGGAAGGATGGAGCCGGTCAGAGGCGGTGTTACCAGTTCATCGTTGATACGGAAGAAGATATTCATGGTTCCCACTTCTTCCACGTAGCGGCGTTCCACGGCGTCAAGCCACAACACTTGTGTGAAGCCCTTTTTCTTGGCGCTTTCGGCGGCATAAAGGCTGGCTGCGTAGTTGGCCATGGTCTTGGCTTCCCCGACTCCGCCGCGGACCGCGCGCACGAATTCATCGGAAATATAGATTTTCACCGGATTGAACCCTTCGGCATAATACGCCGCCACGGGGCCCGTAATGATGTAGTACAGGAACCTGCAGGCGGGCCTAACTCCCAGGGCCGCTTCGGTGGCGATCATCGTGGGGCGTATATAGAGGGACGAGCCCATGCTGTGGGGTATCCAATCCACATCGAGCTTCAGTAAAGTTTCAAGGATCTCGAACTGGAAGTCGATGTCGATTTCCGGCATACAAAGGCGGCTGGCAGAGCGGTTGAGGCGCTCGCAGTTCTTTCCGGGCCGGAAGAGATGAATGCGCCCGTCTTTGCACCGGTAAGCCTTCAAGCCCTCGAAAATGCCCTGCCCGTAGTGCAGAACCATGGCCGCGGGATCCAGTATCAAATCCTGGTAGGGCTCTATTCTGGGATTGTACCAACCCTGCCCGGACTGATAATCCATCATGAACATGTGATCGCTAAAGGTCTTGCCAAAAACCAACTTGGTCTCATCCGCAGGTTTGGGACGACGTTTGGCAGGATCCGCAGGTTGAATTTTCACTTCCATTCCAACGCCTCCATAAAAAGTATCTTTCCACTATTGAGAGAACAACCCACCCCACCTGAAACAGAACAGAGATACCGAGCACCGGATCGCCGGCTGGATGTGTCACTCATCTACCAGTGCCGCCAACGGGCTTATTTCACCACAAATCATGCAGAAAGCAAGGGGAAACGGAATGCAGATCACCGATTGCGAGCCGAGGAAGGAAAACCCTCAGATCCCTCCACCAATCTTCACTCCTCACTCGATTCTCATTGTAAAGCAAAATATGACTCCCGCAGCAAGCGGCTGATCTGTTTGCTGTAGTCCTGGATCAGGAACCGGTTTCCAGCGTCCGAGTACCATTCCTGATCCTTATCCTTGCTCCTGGCTTCGTCTATCTTCTTCTCGATCACCCCTTTTTCGACATAGTATTGCAGCGCATTTCCGAATATGATCTTGGAAATGGATTCGGGGCGCTCGATGAGCTCCAATTTCAGGACTTTCTCGCCGAGGCTCAGGATTTTCTTCATAAAATCCTTTTCCGTGTAGGACTTGTTCTGGAGGTACCGAAAGGCACGCAGCACGAGCCAATAGCCTTCGAAATAATTCCGGATGAGTCCATGGAAAGCATTGGCGGCTTTGAGCCCTTGATGGGTCAGAAGATAGGGCTGGTCGTCTTCTTCCCCCTGATCTTTACCCATGGGGTACACCCAACCCTGCTCTTCGAAAGTATCGAGTACGTCCCCGATGAGCTTTTCGTTGCTGATTTCATTGTCGTAAACGAATTCGAACTTGAAAAAGTCCTTCATGAACGCCACGTCTTCGACAATCTGCATCATACTGAAATGGAAAGTCTGCTGGGCCAGAATGGAAGTCGAAACGAACGCCGCGGGCAGAAAGAAGTGAATCACGTTGTTCTTGTAGTATTCCAGAGCCAGGCGCTTGCTGTCTTCCATGGTGAAGACTTCTTCATCGAGATCGTCGTCTTCGTCCTTGAGCTTACCTATGAGCTTGGTCCGTTCCAGATCCCAGAGGGTTTCTTCCATGATGACGTCGTAGCTTCTAAGGGTCTTGGAAAACCTGACGTCGCACTTCATCAGGTAGTCCTGGAACATTTTGCAAACATCATGAAATTCGGCCATGGACATCCCATGGCTGGACGTCGTCAGGAGAGCCGAGGCCGCCAGTGCATGAGGCGTGACCAATGAGGCCTGATTGATGCTGTTGATGATGCGATAGGCAAAGTTCCGGTACATGGCGTGGCGCTCTTTCGGACGCAGCTTTGCCGAATGATCGCTCGAGTTGCGCTGGAGATAGCGCTGCAAGGAAACGGGCTCGGCAAACTGCACGTAGACTCGCCCATAGCGCTTCTTGAGAAAACGCCGGACTCGCATCAGTTGTCCTATGCTCTCTTCCACCTTTGTGCCCCCGGAGATCTCCCTCACATAGGATTCCTCTTCGGGAATGCGGTCGTAGCAGATAGAAATGGGAACGAAGACCAGATCATCGCAAAAGCCTTCTTCCATGGCCTGAAAGAGGATGGCCAGGAGCCCCATCTTGGGCAATACCATCTTGCCGGTGCGGCTGCGTCCTCCTTCGATGAAGAATTCGATATTGTGCCCAAGCTGCGCCATGGTTTTCACGTAAAGAGAAAAAACCTCGGCGTAAAACTTCATGCCCTTGAAGCTGCGACGAATGAAAAATGCCCCGACCCGGCGAAAGATCGGCCCCAGAGGCCAGAAAGCAAGGTTCTTGCCCGCCGCTATGAAGGGCGTCGAGAGATTGTTGTTGAACAGAATGTAGGACAAGATCAGGTAGTCGATATGGCTCTTGTGGCACGGGATGTAGACGAGCGTGCTGTGCCGGGCCGCGCGCTTTACCCTGTGAAGGCTTTCGACGTCCACATCGATACCGTCGAAGAGATTGTTCCACGTCCAGGTGAGAACCTTTTCAGCCAACTGAGTCAGAGTAAAGCTATAATTGGCCGCGATTTCATCCAGATACTGATCCGCCTCCATCCGCACCTTCCAGATTTCCTGGTTCGATGAACGGGCGCGGCGCTGCATGAAGGCTTCGAGACGCGGATGATGGAGGATGATTTCCTTCAGCTCGAGCTGGCTCTTGAGGGTGGGCCCGACGATGGCCCGCTTGCTCTCGTCCACGGATTCGATCAGGCTGCGCCGCAACTGGAAGAGCTGCTTGCGCCGCTCGGACACGTTTTCGGAGAGCTCGGGGAGGATTTCCTGAACGCTCAGAGGCTCTCCGACCTCGAGCACGGCATTGGCGTAGCCCCAGAGGAAGGAAATAAATTTGCGGATGGGACCGGGCTGTTCCCGCTGGCCTAGAAAGATCTCCATGAACCCGCGGCGCTGGCGGCCCGGGTGCCTGGTGTAGAGCAGCACGAGGGGAACGATGAAAACAGGCCGGTCGGTTGCTTTCTGGATCTCGAAGAGATGCTCCAGCGCATCCTTTCCCACCAGTACCGTACGCTGGTAATAGCCGCGCTTTCCCAGAAGGAAAAACAGTCCGGCATCGCCCTTTTCCACCTTCTCACGGTAATACCCCCCTTCGTACGGGTCAGGAAGGGCTCTGTGCCGAAGGTAATGGTACATATGGTAGCCCATGATTCTGAGGGAATACCAGCGCGGCTGCCAAAAATAGGGATGCAGATCGAAAATGAACGAGGGAACCGGCAATTTCAGTTGAAGCAAACGCAGGCTCAAGTAAACGAAATCGAACTGAGAACGGTACTTGATGGCATACACAACTGTCCCGCGCTCGGAAAGATCCTTCAAGATCCCCTGCTGGTCTTCAGGCATGGAAGTCTTGGAAATCAGCCGATTGAACACACTCTGCAACAAAAAACGGGGTTTATCCTGTATGGCATAGCCGTAAGGATCCTTTTCAATCGTAGAGCCCATAACGCCTTTTGCCTTCTGCCACCAATTCTTCATGACTTTCCTACTTTCCTGCCTTCATTCAATACGCTCAGATACCCAAAGCAAAACATAAAGATTTTAAAACTAGCAAAATTGCAAAAAGAAACCAAACGTTTTATTTCATGGGATGCTGCGCTTCTCAGAGAGGGAAGCATCGGGATACGTTAAAATGAAAAAGAATTTCCTTACGAACAGCGCTTTACACGTCACGAGCCCCATCGAATCTGTTATATATATCGATACGGAAAATACTGCGTTTTTCGGAAATTCATGTTATCAGAATCCGACAGTGGGAATCCTTGGTCCTGGCACGGAAAGAGCTCATGACGACAAAAGAAGCCGGGTGTTTCAGTTTCGGTCTGCCCAAAGGCCCGCAGCTATCCTCATTACAGCACCACACATCACAGGGAGGCGTCACGACGTGCTGACTGAGTTGGTTGTTCACAACTTTGCCATTATCCGACATCTCGAAATCTTTTTTCAAGACGGACTTAACATGGTTTCGGGAGAAACAGGAGCCGGCAAGTCAATCCTGGTCGGGGCCGTCAATCTCATGCTTGGGGGTAGAGCCTCTCAGGAGATGATCCGCACGGGAGCGACCGAGGCCACCGTTGAAGCCATCTTCCCTCTCGCAGACCAGAACATCGTGCGCGAGCGCCTGGACGAATGGGGGCTGCAGGCCTCGAAGGAGCTGGTCATTCGCCGCAGCATCAATCGTAGCGGCCGGAACCGCATCTTCGTAAACGACCAGTCGGTCACTCTGCAGCAGCTTCAGCAACTGGCAAAGGGCCTGGTTTCCGTATCAGGGCAGCATGAGCACCAGCTCCTGATGGACCCGGAAGTACATCTCGAGCTCCTCGACACCTTCGGGAGCCTCGAGGCCTACGTCCGCGAGGTGGGCCGGCTTTACGGAGAATGGTCCGCTACGAGGGAAGCCCTCCACAAGCTCCGCCGATCCAAGGAGGAAAAAGCCACTCACCTCGACTGGATGCGCTTTCAGCTCCAAGAGATCGAGTCCGCCAAGCTCCAGCCGGATGAAGACATCACTCTCGAAAAGGAAAGAAACCTCCTCCACCACGCCGCAACACTCAGCGAAGCCGCCGAGAGCTCCTTCCAGAAGCTCTACGCCAGCCGTGGGGCCATCCTCGGCCAGCTCGCCGAAATAGAAAAGAGCGTGGAAACTCTTGGCCGCATCGACCCGACCCAGCAGCCCCTCCTGAGCCACCTCGAACAGGCCCGCATTCAGCTCGAAGAACTGGCTCATTCCCTGCAACAGTACGCCCATGGCATTTCCTTCGACCCACAGCGCCTCACGGCCGTCGAGGAGCGCCTGACGGTTCTTCAACGCCTCGGGAAGAAGTATGGAAGTACCGTCGAAGCCATGCTCATGCGTCTGGAAGAGCTCAGCCTGGCGCTCTCCCGCGAGGAAGACTCCGACACCATGGAAGAAAGGCTGGAAAAGACCCTGGAGGAGCTCCGCCTGGCCTACCTGGAAAAAGCCCGGGACCTCTCGCGGCGGCGCCATGAAGTGGCCGTTAATCTGGCAGGGGAAGTAGAAGATACCCTGGCTTCCATGGATATGTCACGAGCGCGCTTCGCCGTGCTCTTCGACGAAAAGTGCAACGTCGGCACCAAACCCGACAACACTGCGGAACAGGACTTCTCAGGAAAATCGGGCGTTGACAACCGGCCCACTTCTGATCCCACGTTCACGGCGTCCGGAATAGATCGTGCGGAATTTCTTCTCTCGGCCAACCCCGGTGAAGACTTGAAGCCCCTTGTCAAAGTGGCCTCAGGCGGTGAATTGTCCCGTATTCTGCTGGCCCTGAAGAGCCTTCTGAGCCGCAGTGGGGAAGCGGAAACACTGATTTTCGACGAAGTAGACGCAGGCATCGGAGGCCGTACCGCGGAACTGGTCGGCCTGCAGCTCAAACGGCTGGCCGACAAACATCAGGTGATCTGCATCACCCATCTTCCTCAAATAGCTTGCTATGGACGCCATCACTACCAGGTCGCCAAGGAATCGACCGGCGAAGAAACCGTGACCAACATTCGGCTGCTCTCACAGAAAGAGCGCGTGGAAGAGCTTTCGCGTATGCTGGGAGGAATTGCGATCTCGGACAAAACCCGAGCCCATGCCAGGGAATTGCTGCAAAGAGGACAGAAAGGGATGTGCTGAGCTTTTCAAGCTGTATGGCCGGCCACCGACGGCTATTTGGGAATGAGAGTTTGTGAGTTATCGCGAGCGAAGCTGTTGTTCACCGCAGAGACGCGGAGATGCAGAGAGCGCGGAGAGAAGAAAGATCTTTTTCCCTGATCTCTGCGCCTCTGCGGTGAACAACAGCCCCACCGTCATCATCATCACAACACTCCCTCTCTATCGAGCTGCGCCAGCAGCTCATATATGTCCAGGCCCGCCTGCCGAAATCCTTCGAGTCCGAAAACCATGTTGGCCTCGAGAATATAGTACCGTCCATGAGCCCAACAGATGTCCACCCCCACTTCGTCGAAACGACAGCGGCGTGCGATGTCCTCGGCAAAGCGCAAAACCTCTTCGGGAACATTGTCGTAGGAAATATCAGCCCCTCGAGCCACATTGTTTCGAAACTCGCCTTCGGAGGGAATGCGCCAGTAGGCATGAACGACCTTCCCGCCGAGCAAAACCACTCTGATGTCCCTGTCTATGGGCAAATATTCCTGGATGTAAGCCGGGTAGCGGGTATCCAGGTCTTCCTCCAGGTATTGCGTGAGATCCTCGTCGTTGCGGATAAGATACACTCCCGCACCCTTTGAAGAGCCCACCGGAATCTTGGCCACAAAGGGATACGTAAAATCCCGGCATATACGCTCGAACCGATTGCGTTTGGTGTAGAAACGGGTACGTGGATGAGAAATCTCCAAAAACTGAAACAACTCGGTCTGGCGGATCTTGTTTCCCATAAAGCGGTAGTAGTTCCGCGGGAATATCTTCTTTCCCAGAGAACGGAATAGGTCTTCATAGATCGGGCTGGCATAAAACACCTCATCAGCCCTGCGAATCGCTTCCCGCACGTCGTCAGGATAGTCCTTCCATTCAGGCAAAACCCCGACACACCGGAAAGATGGGCACGACCGCAGGCGCTTCCCCAGAGAGATCCGCCCGTGGGGCCGTGCCCTCTTAGCCTCTTCTACCCGTTCTGCTTGTATGACTTCTCGCCCCACTGCTCGGTATCCCTTTCATTCGAAAGCCAACCGTCCTATTTCACGGTATCTCCGGCTTATCCTGACAGTCTCTATAACTCGTCAACTCCACTTCATCGCCAGCCGTTTTACTTCCGCGGTCAGATCGCTCTTAACCCGCTCCCAGCTTAAGTCCCAAAGCAGAACAGGTGGAGGATCCCTGTCCGCCTCTTCGAAGTCGATCAATCCTTTGAGAAAGAGAAGGCGGTTGAAGCGTACCGTTCCCTGCTCCTCGACTACCAGTGCCAGTAGATCTTCCAGAGGAAGCACTGAGCGCGTGAGGCAATAGAGGTCCATGAAGTCCTTTTTACTGCCTCGACTGCCGATGGCAAAAAGCTTCTGGCGGCCGATATCCCGAGGGTCTGCCAACCGTAGCTTCATATGTTCAACGACAAAGGTCTTGCGAAAGAACCGAAGGGGAATCCTTTCCCGTATGAGATCCACTTTGATCCTGTTTATCATGAGCTCACAATGACCCGGTGTTTGGCTCATTACTATGGCATTCACCGACATGGTGGACAATTCGGTGAGCACGTCATGATAATCAGGCTGTTCAGAGAAAAAGAAATCGAGATCCTCCGATACACGGTGTCCCAATTGCATGGCCAAACCCGTTCCTCCCGCGAGGTAGCCTGATTGCATGGATTCCAGCCCGCTCAATCCCAGGAGCAATCTCCAAACGGCGTCGGATATCGCTTTGCTATGCACGATTCTTCCTCCACGTCGAGGATGAGTGCCCAAAACTTCCGGGATCTTCTCGATATCGAGCGACTCGTCAGCAAAACCCCCCGGAGCTCATCGCGACTGAATGTATCAAAAAGGAAGCGTAGTGCCGCCTCGTCGCCATGCTCCATGAGACGGCCAATGATGAAAGTGGGCCAAGCGGAGGTCTTGAGCTCCTCGCAGCTCACGTCCCAAAAGAAGCGCTGTAAGTGCTCTGGAATCGGGTTATCGGAGTTAAGCTTCGTGTTCTTTTCCACTTCAATCAACCGTCCGAAATATGGCATCAAAGGAGGCTTGCGCCTAACTGGACGTGCTATAGGTTTCATATCTTTTGAAATCTTCATTGCATCACCCCTGATCTCATACTGGTACCATAAAAAGACCGATTGTCAAGGTGCACATCGTTGAGCTCTCTGTGATTTGACAAATCGTGCCTTTTCCATATTGAGCCCCGAGAGATTCGCATCAGAGAGATCAGAGTGTGAGAAATCAACATGGATGAGGTTTGGTATGTCAGTATGATTTTCACGCCAGCGGTTCCATACTTGAATTGAATCCTGTCCGCCCTTCAGAACCTGGATGGCCTGTTTTCTGTCCATAGCGCCTTTGCTTGTAGATGGCCGAGACATAACATTGCAATTAGAGTATTACACTATCCCCCGCATCGAGAAGATCGAATTGACCGTGTTTCGATACTTCTTGTTGCCATTGCCTATTTGTCCATCCCCATCCATCATTCCCTATTCCATCTTCATGTCCGCTTATATGCGTAATTATTGTTTTCTTTGGTTGTAATTCAGCAACATATTTTTGAACCGTTTGAAAAGAAATATGTCCCATATTTCCTGAGCCATTCGGATTCTCTTCAAATGTCCAGGCGTTACAATCAATAAAGACAATATCAGCTTTTAATAAGAGGTTTTTCGCCTGTTCTTCATCTGTATTCTTCGGGGTGATAATCCATTGATTCTTATTATCAATATCCCATAGAAGAACGATTTTTTTGTTTTCGTATTTTATGACAAAACAACAAGAACAATACATCTTTTGATAAAGACGCGGATCAATATCAGCAGTAAGATGTGATACGGTTATAGGAGTAATGGATATTCCAATATTTGTTATTATAGTGTCTAAAACATGACCTGGCGGAAGAAATTCAACCGAGGTTTGTAACTGTAAAGTATTGAGCTCATACGCATATCTGTCTTTTAACCAAATACCTGTTCCTTGCCTACACCAACTTGGGATTTTAGGAGCAGGAGCATTATTTCTTGCATAACTTCTTCTATATGTCTCACATAACGTATTGAGTCCGAGTGTATGATCTGGATGCCAATGCGAGAAGAAAAGATAATCAAGTTTTGGAGGTGAAATGGGCAGGTTTTTTGAAATTGTATCGACAATTCCTTCTCCAACATCAAATAGCCCATGCCATAAAACCTTCTGATCATTCTCTAATATCACTGAAACCGAGGTATTAGACTTACATCGCCGTTCCTGACACCTTCCACAAGTACACCCAAATTCGGTAAGAAAAGCAGAATAATTTCCATTACTGACAACTTTCAATCTGTTCGTCATCTTTCGTCCTCCTTAAATTGAGGTATTTTAAAAGTTCTTATACTTTTATAATGTTATCGTCAGAGGGTTTCCAACAAGGTCCTTAACCTTATCAGCCTCGGCTATGGACAGGGATTGGCCCGCTTGTGTGCGAATCCCGTCCGCGATGAGTCGCGGCTTGTCGTCGCTGAATACGATGTCTTTGAATCGGATATATGGAAACGCGGCGTAGCGTGGGTCAAGGAACTTGAACTTCACATCATCGGGGGCTGCGAGTTCGCCGCTTAGAATGTCGAGGAAGAGTTCGAGGAAGAGTTCCTTGCCGTCGTAACTGCCGCGCAGTCCGATGAAGAGACTCTGAAGCCGCTGTTGGCCGTCCAGAATAAGGCACTTCTTTTTGTCGTCGTCCGGCACCTTGAAGTCACTGAGGTGATGCCGGTGTTCTTCTTTGAAGTTGTCAATGAACTTGCGCCGGCGTACCCCCATCTTGGTCTTCCAGATCAACAAGGTGCTAATGGGATATTGTCTGAGAATGGAATCGAATAGCCTGCAGATTTGGTCCTCTGACCAGACGAAAGGCCGCTGAATGTTTGGCAGCCAGAACCCACCGTCCTCATCCGGGTTGTTCAGGTAGGATATGATCTTGCGAAGTGAGAGCTTTTGTGTCTTCATAGCTCATGTCCTTTCTGAGTGGTCTTTGACGGTATACTAATATACCCACTATTAGATACTGTATCGGAATTTGTCGCATTGGAGTTTGAAGAAACCTGCATCTGCATGATCCTATAGCATCTCACAATCCCGGGTGACACGGGCAACTCGTTGCCCGTGCCGAAGGCAAGAGGTATCCCTCCTGTGCTTCGCACCCGGGCAACAAGTTGCCTGGGCCACCCGTGGGAGCGTTGGGACGAGGGGGGGGGACGAACTTACGGTGCGGTGATCTAGGAAGTCTTGGGAGACACCTCGTCCGGTTGGCTTTGGTATGAAATCGCGGGAAGAAACACCGCAGGCCAGGGGCCACGCGAGCTCAACCCCAGTACAAGCTCACGGACGGCCGAATGAAGCATGGAGGAGCCTGTAATTCCGACAAGCTTCTCCGGATCTTGAGTAGAATCGGGCGGCACTTCAAAAAAGCCCACCACCTGAATATCCAATTGATAAGGACCCACATTTTCTTCGGCGGGAGGAGTCTTGAGGTCAAGGATCACCTGCCAGCGACGCTCGTTCTCTGCGTGGCGCATTATTCTGGTTTCGTTGCTTATCTGAACGATGGAGCTCCGCTCCTCCGCGTTCGGATCGAATTCAGGATTGGCAATGCACACGATCCTGGAATAGAAATACCGTTCAAACCGCAATGGGCTATTCATCAGTCTTTACCTCCATCTCGCAATATGGTTGTAGGAAAAAAAGCTCCTCTTTCCCAAGTGGACGACTTCCTCCGGGAGCTTTCAGTAACAATATCGAGCCATCGTACATCATGGGCCTCGGGGGCCACGTGTACATGAATCCTCCCCCCGACTGCCCTTGCCAGACGCACCATGGTCTCTACCGTAAAGTTCACATTGCCTCGAAGCGCCTTGCTCACATAGGCGGGGGAAACGTTCAACCTCCTTGCAAGCTCGCTTCGACTAATGGCGTTCTTCTCCATGAGCCTGCTCAGTCCTTCAGTAAAATCAAGAATGACCGACGCCGCCCAATAGGTTTCCCCCTTCTTTGCCTCTTCAAAAAGTGCATCGAAAGATGGCATGGTTCAAAAACCTCTTGTTTCAGGTAACAGTAACCAATGTCATTCCCGCATGCTTCTGGCGGGAATGACGAACAGGGAGTGTCCCCCAACCTGTAACTGCGCCCGCAGTAGTCGTCCGGACTGTTTGCCACGGCATAAACCCCATAAGGCCCTAGGCTGACAGGTAGCAAGTGCGTATAGATCGATCCTCGAGTCATTAAAGGCTTTAAGCTTACAAGTAAAACGAGTCCGTGTCAAAGAGAAGGAAAGCTTGACACACCTTCTGCGGCATCGGCGCAAACATGTTTCAGTTCAGGGAGGAGATGCGCGAGAGGGCTTAGGCCAGATTGCCAGGAATGGTGGAAAACAGGGGCAAGGACAGGTAAAAATAGTGAAGATCAGCGGAAGGTTGAAAGTGAATAAGTCGTTGTTTCCACCTGAAAAATCCTACCTGTGTTTATTTTCGCTTATTTATGGCTGATGGTGATTCACCAATTCGTAATTAAGGCTGTCCTCTCCTCTTGAAGATCAGTGCCTTACCTGTAAGACCTCGTGGGATTGTCGAGACTCGATTGACTTCGATCATCGGCTCTACTGCCCCCTGCGTCTCCAGCTCCCGTCGCAGGGATTCAGTTATCGTCTGATCCTGAAAGCCCTCCCTCACGCCACTCAGCAGCACAACCAGACGATTCCGCTCCTGTACGACCTGCCATTGCTCCGCCGGTACCGTATCGAGAATTTGGTCGAAAACGAGCGGATGAATGCTGACTGTGCCTCCGGAGCGCGCGGGGAATTCGAGGACCTCTTCAGTACGTCCCTCGATACCGTCAATCAGTGCATAGGGCATGGAGCACGAGCAGGGCGATGAGGCAAGCCTCACGCGATCCGAGAGCTCGTAGCGGATCAGAGGCTGGGTGTAATTGAAGAGCACCGTGATGAGCAGCTTCTCTCCGTAGTGTCCGGGGGGCACGGGGCGGTAGGCCTCGTCAACGGGCTCGACGATAACGAGGTCTTCATTGATGTGAAGGCCGCGATGATGCTCGCACTCGGATGCAAGATTCCCTGCTTCCGTGGTACCGTATTGGTCGAAGATCCTCACTCCCCATGCCTCGAAGGCAAGATGCCGCATTTCCCGGGACAGGACCTCGCCACCGGTATAGAGTCTTTCCGGATGAATGTGGAGGCGGCCCGCGAGCTGCTCTTTGGCCAGGATGCGCAAGGAAGAAGGGTATCCTGCAAGTATGAGTGGCTTCCACTTGTCGAGTGCCTTGACGAGAGAGGCCACAGGCTCTCCGGCATCCAACCGAAGCAAAGGGACCCACGGATTCTCCAGGCTCTCCAATAGCCGATACGACATATGCCAGGGAACGCTGGATGCGACAGTGGCGATTCTTTTCCGATAGAACATTCCTCTCTCGAAGCCGGCCCACAGGTTGGAGCGCCCGAAGCAGGCGATCACCGAGGCCCACTCCCGCGGGTTGAACAAGAAAAAGCCTCGTTTTCCCGTGCTTCCCGAAGTTGCATTGACCCAATAGCGGTTCCGAAAGCGCTCGTTTCCGCGGAGGGTCGCGAGGTGCGCTTCGATATCGGCTAGTCGGATGGACCGGTCGGTTACCAGATCCTCGAAGTGATCCATCAGCATGCTCTTGGTCAAAATGGGAAGCTCCTGAAGCGGACGATCGAAGAGTCCCTTATGAAATTTCCTGTAAAAAGGAGAGTGAGCGTATGCATATTCACGCAAGTGGCGAAGGGAGAGGTTCTGGTGAGCCAAGAGCGTTTTGCGGCTCCAATGGTCACGGAGCGGCAGTTGGTAACGGAATTGCAATAAATTGAAAACAAGCTCTGGAATGAACATCGGCTTTGACTCTCGGCGCACCGTGCGTGCCTGATTAATGGGCTCATTGCTAACTGAAATGTTACTCACTTCCTGCTTTGTGTGCAATGGAGCCATGTTGTCTTTGGATCATTTGCTCCGGTTTTCGGAAAGGCCGCTATCATTTCGCTATCTCTCCGGAAGCGGCTTCGAAAGCCATGGTGGCTTCCATGGTGAGTGGCTCCTGAAAGAGCATTTCGGCCACTGCAGGGGAAAGCGTGATGCAGCGGACACCGTTTTGAGCCAGGCGGGCAACATCCTCTGGTGCGCGGACACTCGCGGCCAGAATCTCGGAAGGGCTTTGCGTATTACGTAAGGCTTCGGACATCCGGGCGATCATTGCATGGCCGTCACGTCCGGCATCGTTCATGCGTCCCAGGTAGGGTGCCACATAAGCCGCTCCAACGGAAGCCGCAAGAAGAGCCTGGAAGGGGGCATACACCGCCGTGATGCAGGTCCTGATTCCTTCACCAGCCAGTCTGGCGGCAGCCTCGAGCCCTTCCCGAGTAGCCGGTAACTTGACCACTACCTTGTTGCTTATGGATGCCAATTGTTGCCCATGCCTGGAGAGTGTTACGCTATCCTCGCCCCAGCTCTGGAAAAAGAGCTCCCTGACTCCAAGATCGAGCACACGGCGCGCAAAATCGGAAAGCTGAGCCGGATGCAGGGGCACTCCATCTTTCCTCAGAATAAGCGGATTGGTGGTTACACCGTGGAACACGCCCGTCTTCATGAGGGATTCGATAATGGAAATATGGGCGGAATCTATGTAGAACTTCATTTCAGTACCTTTCACATAAGACGAGGCCGGTTGTTGCTCCTACGGAAGGCTTCTCCGGCGGACGATCACCCGAGGATGCGAGGCAATACTCACGTATGAAGGAGAAATAGACAGACGGGATTTACAGGATCGAAATCAGCAGTCGAACGGGGGGCGGGGAATTGCAGGCCCCGCCTCGCCGGAGGATTGCTACGTACCGGAACAATTGACTGATCTACCGGCTCACTCGATCCAGAGATTACCGAGGTCGATTTCTATTTCCTGGAAAGGCTCAGCCCGCACCAGGTCATTCTCGACAAAGGCATAGAGCAATACCCATCTACCTGATTCGAGCTTAAAGACATCCAGTGTTTTGGGAATCGGATCGATGAGCCAGAGATATGCAACGCCATGCCGCCCGTAGATGGGCATCTTCCTGATTTTGTCCACGCGCAGAGTGCAAGGCGAAAGAATCTCACAAACCCAATCGGGGACAACGGAGATCCAGTTTTCCTTCGGCAATCCCGGGAAGCGCTCCCTTCTCCATCCTGCCATGTCCGGAACGAGAAGGTTCTCCCCGAGCATGATTTCCGTCTCATCGAGGATCACCCATCCTCCGGGTCCATTCCGGCCAAGCTGATACGTCGATACGACTTCGGCGCCCAGTATGGACGCCGCATGCGTGTGCCTGGCCGATGGCCGGGGCGAGGTGATAAGCTCACCATCGATGATCTCTCCCGTCATGTTTTCCGGAATGTGGTACAGGTCCTCATAGGTAGCCTTCTTTTCCGCAAGCTCTGCCATTTCAGACTCCTCCGCCTGGTGTAGGGATGGTCGAATAAATCCTTTCTACCTCCTCCTGTCATATTCTATACGGATACGAGCCGATACTTCAACGTCAAAAGCCCATTCGGAAAGCATGTTCCTCTCCTGCCTACATTTCATGTCATGGACGAAATGGAGAATGATGAGACTCAAAGCTCCTCGATCCCCGTCCGATTCAGTATCTCACCGAACCTTTCTCCTTCCTGGTTGTGTTTCAGATAGTGATTCAAGCACCTCTCCACCCTCAGGAGAGCCTCATCGACAGCGAGGATTCCCCCGAGCTCTTTCGCGAGCTGAGGATGTCTTCCAAGCTTGCCTCCGACCAGGATGCGATATCCGCGAGCGCCTTCCTCGAGCGTACCCGAGGGGCAAACTTTCAGACACTGGCCGCAGGAAAGACATTTCTCGGGATCGATACGCGGGGCAACGGCATCGTCATCGTCAGGCAGGAGGATCGCCCCTTCGCGGCAGACTTCCACGCAGGAGCCGCATTGAGTGCAGGGCTCCGCTGAGAGGGCGGGGCGGCGGGCGCCGATAAGGCCCAGGTCCACAATCTGAGGCCGTGAACAGGCATTGGGGCAGTCGGCGATGGAAAGTCGGAATTCATGATGCATTTTTAGCGGACCCTTGACCCGCTCTTTCAAGAAAGCTTTAAGATTCTTCCGCGAGAACATCTCTTCCAGCTTTTGAGCCAGATCGTCATCGGCTGCAGCCCGGTTGGGACAGCCGCCAGGTCCGAAGCAGGCTTCGATCTGATAACCCTTGACCTCATCTTCCATGTTGTTGAGGAATTTCCTCTGGCAAGCCTGAACATGTTCCAGGCGGACTTCACGAGCCCCCTGACTGGTGGCTTCTTCTTCGACACGCTTTTTCACGCGCTTGCGCACGAAAAAGGGCACGCGCGATACGGCTTGCTCAGCCTGTTCCGTCCATTTCATTTTCTTCACTCCTCGAAGATATGTGCACTATTACCTCTCGGACCCTGCGTTCCGACGAACCGCGGTTGCGGTCTTGACCGTTCCGGGGGGTCGGTTTCGAGTCAAACACGCTCAATCATAACCTGCTCCGAGACTGCGACCTATCCTCCAAATGCTTTATCCTTCTGTTCTCAGACCCGCGGCTATGATAATTTGGCTACCCGCATAAGACGGGACACCTTCCTCCCATTCGTCCTCTATGTCCTATTTCTCCTATTCCTCGTTCCTGCTCAGAGCATGAAAACGAGGAATAGGACATAGAGGACGAATGGGAGGAAGGTGTCCCGTCTTATGCGGGTAGCCGATAATTTTGCGGTGTCGTTGCAGTATGTATAAGGCTTTCAATCAGGATTTGCATTGACATGGGTCAAACGGGATCTATCTTCCGAAATACCGGTGCTTCATGCCCGAAAGGAAAAAATGAAACTTGGTCCGTCTCTCCAATTCACCCGAGCTTCCCTGGACGCTCTATACGATCGGTACAACCGCCGGGAATTCGTTCATCCCGATCCCCTGGAATTTCTCTACGGGTATGAGGATGCCTCTGATCGCGAAGTAGTAGGAATCGTGGCCTCATCCCTTGCCTACGGGCGCGTGAAGCAGATTTTAAAGAGTGTTTCGGTCGTTCTTGCCCGCATGGGCCCTTCGCCTTCCAGTTTCCTCCTTGAAACGCCGGGGAGCGCGGTACGTCAAACGTTCACGGATTTCAAGCATCGCTTCACCACAGGAGACCAACTGGCGGCGCTGCTTCTCGCCGTAAAGTCGATCCTACTGCGTTGTGGATCTTTGCAGGCATGCTTCATGGCGGGCTTGAAGGACGAGGACCTCACCATACTTTCGGCATTGACGGCATTTACTCAGGAGCTCAACGCAAACATGAACCTTAGTGAGAGCAGCATGCTTCTCCCTTCTCCTCTTGGGGGGAGCGCCTGTAAGCGCCTGAACCTTTTCCTGCGCTGGATGGTACGGCGTGACGACGTAGATCCCGGCGGATGGAGCCTGGTGTCTCCTTCACGTTTAATTGTGCCTCTGGATACACACATGCATCGGATCGGGAAAATGATGGGACTGACTTCGCGCAAACAGGCTGATTTGCGGGCAGCCATCGAGATCACCGAAGCCTTCAGATCCATCGCCCCCGGAGACCCGGTGCGCTATGACTTTGCATTGACGCGTCTGGGAATTCGGGACGATATCGAAGTCTGATATTTATTTATTCTGACAGTAAAGCTTTTTGAGCCGTGAAAGAACACACGGGAGTAAGACGGAGCGGATCGGAACCTAAAACATCGAGATCAGCAAAACGTAAGGAGATGGATATGGACGGATGTGAAGTGAGGCTTTATGCCCTGAGTACCTGCATTCATTGCCAGAGCACCAAGGAATTGCTGGACAGGTGCGGCGTGGACTATGAGTGTATCGACGTGGACAAGCTGGACGGCGAAGAGAGGCAAAATGTCCTGGAAGACATCAAGAAGGTCAATCCCGGCTGCTCTTTCCCTACCATCATCATCGGCAACAAGATCATCGTAGGCTTCAGAGCCGATGAGATCAAGGAGGCACTCCACCTATGATGGACGTCGAGCAGCTCTACGAAATGCTCAAGAGGAGTCAGGAGCCGAAAGGCTATTATTTCAACGCCGACAAAGAGAAAGTCTTTCAGCTTCTGAAAGGTCTCATCGTCAACAAGGAACGCTACGACTACATGGCGTGCCCATGCCGTCTGGCCTCTTCAGATCGGGAATGGGACCGGGACATCATCTGCCCCTGCGTGTACCGCGTTCCCGACGTCGAGGAATATGGAAGCTGTTACTGCAATCTCTACGTCTCCAGGGAATGGAACGAGGAGAAGATTCCCCACGTCTATGTGCCCGAGCGCCGACCTGTGGAAAAAGCTCTGGGAAAGCTGTTGTGATCTGGAGCTTTCCGGTAATTTTCCCGCCATTCCCACATTTTCATCTTGAAGCGGTATTATGCGACAGGCTTCGATATCACCATTTCGAGGGATTTCGGTAGCGGGTGAGACCGACTGACATCATGATCCGGATTAACCACGAAGAATACGAAAGACACGGAGAAAAGATTAGAGAAAATATCTCTTTCTTTTCGTTTTTTCTCCGTGTTCTCCGTGCCTTTGTGGTTGATTGAATCGACATTCCTTGAACTGTTCCACATATCTTTCATCTGGCCATATCTGGTAAAAGCCGGAAATTCATATAGACCTTATCTTTACAAAAGGTCCATAGATCATCATATTTATACCAGGGCATGAGTTAAGCGATCTTCATGCATGATTTCATGCAAGAGGTAACCGGAGAAGGCCATGACATGCCTTTATGTCGTGGAGTTACAGCGTTCAAAAGGCTTTTTCGGAATGAAATGTCATCAGGCTTCAGTCAGCCTTTCCACAGTTCGAGAAGGATTCATATCCGCTTTGGCGTCCCCGGAGCTTTCATGTTCCGCCTTTGGCAGGATGATGAAGAAGGGGGTCCTTTGATTCGCCATCGTTGCGGCACGCTGGAAGCCGCAAGAGAAGGAGCAGGGGTAATGGATAAGAAGTTATTGGAACTTTCCGTCGAATTGGTGCAGGCGCAGATTTCGTTGAATAAAATGTCGGGCGAAGAGATCGAATCCACATTGATCAAGGTCTACAATGTGTTGCATAAGATGCAGCAGGCCGAGCAGGAAGGAAGACCCGTGGGCTCTGACGGATACGGTCCTTTGATGGCTGCTCCTGTTCAGGCCGAGCCGGCCAACAAGATGGATCCTCGCACCTCCATCGAAGAGGGCAAAGTGACCTGTTTGGAATGCGGAGTTGACTTCAGGCAGTTGACGGCCAATCACTTGCGGACCCATGGCATGAGCCCTCGAGAGTACAAGAGAAAATGGGGCTTTCCCTTGAAGCAGCCTCTGGCGGCACGAGACTTGACACGAACGCGCAGTCTGTCTGCCAAGCAACGCGGATTGCCTCCCAAGCTTCAACAGTATCTTGAAGATCAACGGCAAAAGAAAGAAGTCATTCCTCCCAGCGAAGTGGTTCCCTCGAGACGTACGGCGAGAGGCGGCGCGGCATGAACAGTGTGTAGCACAGGCGGTGTGCGACATGAAGGAGCCGTGAGGTATCCGAGGGCGGATAGCTTCAAGGCTGGGGGAAATGGCGTTCGTAGAGCGATTCCAATCGGAGCCGGTTCGTCCGGATGTCCTGAAATACCCGGATGAGCTCTCTTTGGCGGGGAGGGGATTCCTCCTGGAAGAGCACCATTTGAGGAGCACAGAGAAACCATACGCAAACATAGGGGCGGACAGTGCGAGGAATCAGACAGCCGCTCCGTGATAGATAGCGGCACGGAGCTGCTGTCGCAGTGCGCGTTTGACCGGAAGGGAGAGGGATATTGCCGCCAAGCCCCGCCAGGTAAAGCAGGTCCGTACGGTTGAAGAAGACCTTCTCTCCCAGGCAGCAAACGTCTTCGCATGCCGGGCAGGTGAGGTCACAATACTTCGAGAGCAGCCCATCCAGCCATTCGATGCCATCCCGTATGCGGTGCGCCAGAAGGCTGATCCGCTCATCGTCCAAAGAGGATAACCCTGCTCTGATAGTGGCCAGAGCCTGCTGCCAGGCGCCATCATCCATGGGCTCGCGATAGAGCGCCGACTCTTCGCTCTTCAGCACGTTCCCTCCGTAGTTTTCCTGCTCCAATGAAAATGAGCCGCGCCGGCTGCCGAGCTTCATTCGATGACTCCCTTCTTTCCCATTCAAACGACAAAATCGTGCTGAACGGGCCGCACCAGCAGCACCGGACATGGGGCACCAGACGCCACATTCAGGGCAACGACTCCCAGGGAAGCAGCAGGTGCGCCGGTAAGACCGCTAACTCCCAAAACGATTAGATCGACGGAATAGTCTTTCGCAAGACCGAGGACCTCTTCGGAGGGCTCGCCCTTTCTCACCAATAACTCCACGTCCAGCCCTTCCCGCCACGCTTCCGGAATGAAGCTGCTGAGCTCGCTCTCCCTCTCATGCATCAGCTTTCGGAGTGCGTGAACGAATTCCCCCTTATAGCCCTTGCCGCTCACATCTCTAAGAGCGTCGGCAATGTTCCTGTCTATAACGTGAAGGAAATAAAGCTTTGCGCTGCGGTCTCGGCCGATTTGAATACCGTGGCGCACCGCATTTTCAGAATAAGGGGAAAAGTCAACGGGAACGAGAATCTTACCAATAGTGACCATCTTACCTCCTCTACTCTCTCCCTGTTTTCGACCGGCAAATGCAAACATCCCACTCCACCACGGCCGAAAACCTTAGACCTGGAATCTAAGCCAAACCTTAAGAGTCTTCCTTCCATCCCTCCAAGGGACATCCACCGCATAAAGGCTTTCGCCGGCAATAGAGATGCCCCGTACGCACCAGCAGAGCGTGATATTCCTTGAAAAAGGCTACATCGGGCTCCAGGGCATCCATGAAAAAATCGCGCAAGGTATCGTAGGTCACTGTTTCATCGATCCACCAATGACGTGAAAAGATGCGATGCGTATAGACATCGACGACGAATGTAGGCTGCTCGGCGGCATAAAGAACGATGCTGTCGGCAGTTTCGGGACCGATACCGTGAATGGTGAGGAGCTCCTGGCGCAGGGTGTCCATTTCTTGAGATAGAAAACGTTGAAGATCTCCCTGCCAGTGATCCTGTACATGGTCGCAGAAGGCTTTGAGCTTTCGCGCCTTCTGATTGAAATAGCCGGAAGAGCGGATCAGAAGTGCAAGGTCCGGGGCGGGAACGGCATGAAGGGCTTCAAAGTCGAGAAGCCCCCTTTCGCGCAGGATCTTTATGGACTGCTCGACATTCTTCCATGCGGTATTCTGTGTGAGAATGGCTCCGATGATCACTTCGAAAGAGGTCTCGGCCGGCCACCAGTGCTGAGGTCCAAAGGTATGGCGGAGCTGATCGAAGACTCTTCGGATCAGCTCCCGTCGCTTGGAGATCATTGGATTGCAACCCCCGCCAGGGGTGTCCCGCATTTAGCACACCCACCTTCCTCGAGCCCCCGCTTCTGCATGGAAAAGCCGAAGCGCTGGATGAGAAGCTCGCCACATCGATGACAAAAGGTGCTCTCTCCGTCATCGCCGGGCACATTGCCCGTATAGACGTAGCGAAGACCTGCTTCCAGTCCGATCTCACGGGCTTTCCGCAGGGTATCGACGGGCGTGGGAGGCCGATCCGTCAACTGATACGTGGGATGAAAGCGGCTCACGTGCCACGGGATATCGGGGCTCAGAGCCACGAGAAATCGCGCCAGCTCGCGCAGCTCCTTCGGGTCGTCGTTAAGGCCTGGAATGAGGAGTGTGGTGACTTCGAGCCAGATTCCCCGCTTTTTCATTCCTTCGAGGGTCTTCAGTACCGGCTCGAGATGGGCGCCGCACTGCCGGGAATAAAAGGCATCGTTGAAGGCCTTGAGATCCACATTGGCGGCATCCAGGTGGGCCGAGGCGGCTTCGAGAGACTCCTCGGTCATGTACCCGTTGCTCACGAACACGTTGCGCAGGCCGGCTTCATGGGCCAGCCGGGCCACGTCGAGGGCGTATTCCATGAAAATCGTCGGCTCCGTGTAGGTATAAGATATTGTGGCACAGCCACTTTGCACAGCGGCCTCTACGACCTCACGGGCGGAAATTTCCTGGCCATGGATCGTTTTGTATTCCCGTGGGGATTGGGAAATATCGGCATTCTGGCAAAAGAGGCAGCGAAAATTGCAGCCCGCCGTGGCGATGGAATAACTTCGAGTGCCTGGATGGAAATGAAAGAGGGGCTTTTTCTCGATCGGGTCCACGTGTTGAGCGATAAGCTTTCCATAGACCAGGCTCATGAGCGTGCCTTCCCGGTTTTCACGGACACCACACTTGCCGCGCTTTCCGGGCTTGATGCGGCAGCGCTGCGCGCAAAGGAAGCAATCGACCTTCTTCTCCTCCAACTTCCTGTAGAACATGGCCTCCGTCATGGGAAACTCCTTGGTTGAGGATATTTGCCGGGGCTCTTCCTGGATGGACGGATATCGCCGGCTGAGCGCGATCCATTTCCGGATTGCCTTCCTGACGTTCCATCAGGCGGAAATAGGCTTCTCCGGATGTCGTCCGTTCGTCTTTATGAGAATCTGCCCTGGAATCGACGGCTGGCGGCATCTCCTTTTGCGGGGAGAATGCCAGCAGGAGATATGAAAGCCCGCGTGTCCGATTCCTGAAGGAAGCTCACAGAAAAGAGGCTCCTGGATAGTCCGCATGTTGTAGTGCAGATCGATGCGCATGGCGATGAAATGGCCAAAAGGATGCCACTGAAAAAAGCGGGAGCGCTCCAGGAACTTTGTGTAGCGAAGGATGCTCAAAGGGAAAAAGAAACAGGTCCTCCAACGGACGGGCACGGAGCCGGAAAGAGCCCTTTCCACCATATATTCCAGCTCGAAGACGCTGAAATAGCGGGCATGGTTGAAGACCGAGGGCTTTCGCCTCCAGAAGCGCTTCAGGCGCCTTTGCCACGTGATCAGGGAATACGTGTTGAGCGCCCCGACGAGGACGTGACGCCGTGCCACCCGAAGAGCTTCAAGGAGAGCCTTGGTGGGATCGTCCACGAATTCCAGCGTGGTGATCAAGGCTACCGTGTCGAAGGAGTTGTCATCGTAGGGAAGGTGCTCGGCATAGCCTCGATCCAGGGTGACACAAGCAGGCAAGCGCTTTGCGGCTATATCCAGCATAAAAGGGGACGGCTCGATGCCGGTCACCCGATGCCCGAGCCGGTTGAGCCACTCCAGAAAAATCCCCGTACCGCAGCCGACTTCCAGGACTGTCTGGGGAGATGAAGGAGCCCAGATTCTGAGGAGGAGCTCTTTCTCGATCGCGGAAGCAGACCGTCCAGGTTCCGACTGGAACCAATCACTGTATCGCTGGGCGTCTTCAACGCGAAATATGTAACCCACGAGAAAAATATCCCTTCTCTGGCAATCTGCCGGATAAAACGAAACCGGAAGAGCACGCCATCTAGATGAGCCACGAAATTAGATGAGCCACGAAATACGCGAACAAGACCGAAAAGCGAAAAACATCAAGAAGCCGGGATATCAGAAATAGCAGAATGGATTCGAATAGCTATTTCATCTCCTTTTCGTGTTTTTCGTGTATTTCGTGGTTAAGACCCGAGATCGTGCCCTCAAGGCTTCAACTGGAGGATGGCTCCTTTCGAGCCCGATGTCACCAAGTGGGCGTACCGGGCCAGATAGCCTTCCGTGACGCGGGGCGCCGGAGGCGTCCATTTTTCGCGGCGCTTAAGCAGGGTGGCTTCGTCCACATGAAGCTCCAGCTTCTTGTTGGGAATGTCGATGAAGATTTCGTCTCCTTCCTCGACGAAGGCAATGGGACCGCCAACGGCCGCTTCCGGGGATACGTGGCCGATGGCCGCTCCCTGGGTGCCGCCGCTGAACCGTCCGTCCGTGATCAGGGCAACGTCCTTGCCGAGCCCCATGCCCATGATAGCCGCGGTGGGAGTGAGCATTTCCTGCATGCCGGGCCCGCCTTTGGGACCTTCATAGCGGATCACGACCACATCCCCGGGGAGAATAGCCTTTTCGAGAATGGCGGTTGCCGCCTCGGACTCGCTTTCGAAAACCCGCGCCCGCCCTGTCCGACGAAGCATTTCGGGAGCGACGGCCGACTGTTTGACCACTGCGCCCTCGGGAGCCAGATTGCCGTAGAGGACTCCGATGCCTCCTTCCCTATGATAAGGACTGTCCAGGGACCTGATAACTTCATGATCTCTGATTTTGTGTCCCTCGAGATTCTCTCCCACCGTCTTTCCCGTAACTGTCAAGGCGTCCAGGTGGATGAGGCTCCGGCTGGAGAGCTCCTTCATAACGGCGTGGACTCCGCCGGCGCTGTTCAGGTCTTCCAGGAAGTGGGGACCGGCGGGGCGCAGGCTGCACAGGTGAGGAGTCCTGGCGCTGACCGTATTGAAAAGGTCGAGATCCAGTTGGATTCCAGCCTCGTGAGCTATGGCCGGCACATGGAGCACGGTGTTGGTGGAGCATCCCAGAGCCATGTCCACGGCGAGGGCGTTTTCGAAGGCATCCCGTGTGGCGATGTCCCGCGGCCGGATGTTTTGTAAGACCAGCTCCACGGCGCGCATGCCGACGGCCTTGGCAAGACGGATACGAGCCGCCGAAACGGCTGGGATGGTCCCGTTTCCCGCCAGGCCCATTCCGAGAGCTTCGGTGAGGCAGTTCATGGAATTGGCGGTGAACATACCCGCACAGGAGCCGCACCCGGGACAGGCGCATTCCTCGAGCTCATCCAGTTCCTCGGCGGAAATCTGTCCGGTTTTGAGAGCGCCCACCGCTTCGAAGACGGAAATGAGATCCACCGGTTTCCGCCCGACCCGCCCCGAGAGCATGGGGCCGCCGCTTACGAGTATCGACGGAATGTTCAGCCGCAGGGCGGCCATCAGCATGCCGGGGATGATCTTGTCGCAATTGGGAATGAGCACGAGACCGTCAAAAGGATGAGCCATGGCCATGATTTCGACTGAATCGGCAATGATCTCGCGGCTCGCCAGGGAGTAGCGCATCCCTGCATGGTTCATGGCAATGCCGTCACAGACTCCGATGGTGCTGAATTCGATGGGGGTGCCCCCGGCAATGCGTATGCCGGCTTTGACGGCTTCGCAGATTTTGTCCAGATGCATGTGCCCCGGAACGATCTCATTGCCCGAATTGGCAACCCCAATGAGGGGCCGGTCGATCTCCGTCTGAGTATATCCCATGGCTTTGAAAAGAGAGCGGTGGGGAGCTTTCTCAACCCCTTTCTTCATGGCATCACTTCGCATATTTGCTGTACTCCTGTCATTCTTCTGTTGTGCGGGCTGTTTCGATTAGGATACGAACGCTCGTTCCAATTGATGATATGGCTGGATTCGTGGCTGTTTCCCGATCCAGGGCCGAAGGCTCGCCAATCTGCCCGGTTGGCAATGCAATTGCTTTCCCAACGGCATTGATAGCACTGGCAGGGCGAAAAGAAAAGAGATTCATCACCGGCTTCACCGTATACGTTCTCCTTGCTCGAACATGCTCAGGAAATGCACAAAGAGCCCCCCTTGCGGACGGCCTCCAAAGGAATGACCCACCACGGCAGCTCCTCTGCCAGGAGGAAGGCTTGCCGTCTGCATCTGCCCGGAATGCGCTCCCTGCCTCGGTTGAGGAAAATAATGGACAATCTCTTATCTAGCTTTTATAATCGGTCAAAATGTAGATGACTTTGTAGCTGTTCAGTACAGGAGAATCGTCAAAATGGAACGTGAAAATCAAAAAGCACTCTATCCCATCGGAATTGTAGCTGAACTTCTCAGTATTCATCCCAGGACCCTCCGGATCTACGAGCAAGAAGGCCTGATCCGGCCTGCCAGGCGCGGCGGCAAACGCTTTTATTCCAATAATGATCTCCAATGGCTGAAATGTCTTCGCAAGCTCCTTACGGACGAGGGCTTGAATATAGCAGGCATCCGAAAGCTCTTGACGATTGCGCCCTGCTGGAAAATTCGCGGCTGTGGAGAAGAAATCCGGAAGGAATGCCCCGCCATTCTCAATTTCCCAGTCCCGTGCTGGGATCTCGTGCCCCGAATGTGCAAGGACAACGGCCACAATTGCTCCGATTGCGATGTCTATCTCAAAAAAATGAATCATATCATGATGGGAAAATGTGCCGAAGCTCAAAAGGAGCTGAACCCCCAGTAACCCCACCCCGCGAGTGACGCCGGAGATGCTTCCTTCTCACCGCGCTGACCGTGCTGACTGCACTTTCAGGTCACCGGTGAAGAAACTGAAAGGGAGCGATGAAAAGGAGCGTCCACCACGACACGTTCCATACGTAGTGAAAATATGAAGACCATCTTTGGCCCTGTCCCGTCCCGCCGTCTCGGACGATCCCTGGGGATCGACGTCATTCCTCCCAAGACCTGCAGCTACGATTGCATCTACTGTGAGTCCGGCCGCACCACCCATCTGACGATCAAACGACAGGCTTTTGTGGCCCCCGAGCTGGTGATGCACGATCTTGAGGATTACTTCCGGGACTATCCCGGGGGAGCGGACGTGCTCACCTTTTCGAGCGCCGGTGAGCCGACGCTCTATTTCCCCCTGGGCGAGCTGCTGCGGATGATCAAAAGGCGGTTCCCATCCCTTCCCCTCATTGTATTGACAAACGGGTCGCTCCTTGGAGACCCCGAGGTTCGCCGGGACCTGACGAGCGCGGATCGCGTAGTCCCTTCCGTCGATGCGGTCACGCCGGCCGTTTTCAAGAACGTGAACCGCCCCCATCCCGCCCTGGAGCTTTCCTCCCTTCTGGAAGGGCTTTACGCTTTTCGGCGGGAATACCACGGCCAGCTTCACCTGGAGGTAATGCTGGTTTCCGGCTGCAATGATCACCCAGAAGAACTGAAGAGAATCCGGCAAGTGGTCGATCTCGTGCGTCCCGACCAGGTGGAGCTGAACACTGTAGTCCGTCCTCCGGCCTACGATGGAGTAGCCGGCCTCTCCGAGGAAGCAATGCATGTTGCCTCTGGTTTTTTTCCCTGTGACATCTCACACATCATCGGCCGCTTCCAAGCCGCTTCATGCGACCGCTCCTCGCTCTATCTGGAGGACCGGGTACTTCAAATGGCGCTCAGGCGTCCATGCACCATTCCGGAGATGGCCGACTCCCTGGGAGCCCCTCTAGAGGATCTCGAGGAAATACTGAACAAGCTTCAAAAGGAAAATCGTCTGATCCGCTATCGTTTCAATGATATGGAATATGTCTGCATTGAACCTGGGAGTGCAGGATAGAGGGCGGCATCGAGCTCTCATCCGCCGTATCCGGTCACTCTCCTGTTCGAAGAAAAGGCGTGATCGGAAAAGAATGAAAATTTGTGGTTAGAGATGGCTTTCCATGGCTTTGAAGCCTGCAGTGTTGCCATGAGCGGTTCCATGGCTCTCCGTCCGAGATATCGAGTCCGGGGTTTAAGCCCGTCAAAGTGTCGCGGGGCCGGGAGCCGTGAAACCGCTCATCAGCGTCTATGGTGAGGTCCTCAGAGAGCATGATGAGAAGCTAAAAACCTGGTTAATCGGACAATAGCCCACCGCCGCCGTGAGCAGTGGTATCAGACCGATTGCGCCCCACCAGCTCGAGTAGTAGAGTCCTGCAAGTACGATTATCGTCCCGAGGACGGCCCGTATGATCTTCTCCATACCGCAAACGTTCGTTACCATAGTGTCCTTCTCCTTTCTTATACAAAAGCTCCGGATCGAGAACCAAAGTCAATATGCGGATAACTCGCATGAGTATAAGGATAATCATCAGTGGTCGGAGAGTCATTTAAGTTTCGATTCGATAGTGAAGAGCAGCCGGGAGGCAAGATTCCACCGTCCCCGAGGCCATGGCACCGCCGAGCCGTCCTTTCTTCCTGATTCCCTCGATTCATTCCCTAGATGTTACATTATTGAAATATTAATCTACAATATGGTAGTCCTTGGCAAGGCTCAATCCCTTTGCAGATCGGGGGAAACCGTTTGTGCTCCTGGGTTGAGGCATTTCCTTGATAAGCTCTACATAGTGGGCACGAGTTTTGCTTAGTAATTTGGAGTGAGTGTGATCTTCAATTCTTTACCTCAAGCAACAGAGAAATGGAGTAGCGATGAACTGTCTGGTGCCTCTTTGGTTGACGTTAAAGGTAGCGGCCGTGGCCACGACAGGCGCTTTTGTGTCGGGAGTCGGCCTGGCTTTTCTTCTTGCCCGCTTCAAATTTCCGAGTCGGGAATGGGTGGACGCAGTGCTGACTCTTCCCCTCGTTTTGCCTCCCACGGTTCTGGGCTATTACCTGGTTGTCCTGGTGGGGAGAAAGGGTTGGATCGGACAGTGGCTGTATGAAGCCTTCGGGATATCTTTCATGTTTACCTGGCAGGGGGCGGCCCTGGCTGCGTCCCTGGTTTCGCTGCCGCTGGTCTACAAGGCCTCGCGTGCAGCCTTCGAGGGCGTCGACGGGAATTTGGAAAAGGCGGCACGGAGCCTCGGATCTTCGGAAATCGAGGTCTTCTTTTGTGTTTCTTTCCCCCTGGCGTGGCGTGGCATCCTGGCCGGAACCATGGTAGCCTTCGCACGGGCCATGGGCGAGTTCGGGGCCACTCTGATGGTGGCGGGCAATTTGCCGGGAAAAACACAAACACTTTCTCTCGCCGTGTACGATGCCGTGCAGGCGGGCAACGATCATCTGGCGACGGTGCTGGTGCTCATTACTTCTTTCGTTTGTGTGGCCGTTCTTGTAGCTTCCAGCAAGATGTTCAAGACGAATTACCTGAAGGAGACCGCGTGATGAAGGACAAAATTCTTCCCGTTTTGCTGCTTTTGTCCCTTGCTGCTTTGACGCTTTCGAGCACCGGCGACGCACTGGCCGCCCGGGAGCTGATCGTTTCGGCCGCTTCGAGTCTCACCAATGCTTTCGGAGAGATCGGTAAGCAATTCGAAGAGGCGCACCCCGGAACGAAGGTCACCTTGAATTTCGGGGCCTCGGGGGCGTTGCTCCAACAGATAGATAAGGGCGCTCCCGTGGATGTCTTCGCTTCAGCGGATCAGAAGACCATGGACCAGGCACGGGAGAAAAGCCTTATCCTGCCCGATACTCGAAGAAATTTCGTGAAGAACAAGCTTGTGCTCATTATGCCGGGAGATGCGCGATTACCCGTCAAGACACTGAAAGATCTCACCTTGAAGGAGGTTGCAAGGATTTCCCTTGGAAATCCGGAGTCCGCTCCGGTGGGGCGCTATGCGAAGGAGGTTTTGACGAACGAGGGATTGTGGGAGGTCCTGGAGCCCAAGCTCATCCGTGGGGATTCGGTGAGGCAGGTGCTCGACTATGTGAGTCGCCGGGAAGTGGACGCCGGATTTGTCTTTGCGACAGATGCCGCAGTCGCGGCGGATCGGGTCAAAGTGGTCTTCACGGCTGAAACCCATGAGCCCATCCTTTATCCCATCGCTGTTGTCGGGACAACGCAGCAGAAGGAAGCGGCTCAGCTTTTCATGGATTTCGTGTCGAGTGACAGAGGACAGGACATTCTTTCCCGATATGGCTTCGAAAGGCCCTGACATGCGCATACAGGTTGAAATAGAAAAGAGGATATCCGCGCGAGGAAGAGGTTTTGCTCTCAAGGCAGCTTTCACTTCCGAGGAAGATTTCGTCGTCCTTTTCGGAGCCTCGGGCTCTGGAAAGACACTCACACTTCAATCCATTGCAGGATTGATCACTCCCGATTCGGGCAGAATCGTGTGTGGAGAGCGTGTTCTTTTCGATTCGAACAAGAGAATCGACGTCTCTGCCCGTCATAGGGGTATTGGCTATGTTTTTCAGGACTACGCTCTGTTTCCTCATCTGACAGCCCTGGAAAACGTTGCCTTCGGACTCAAGAAGGCATGGCAGTGGCGGCTGTCCAGGGACGAAAGGCTCCGAGTCGAGGAGTACCTGGAGATGTTCGAGATCTCTCATCTTGCAGAGAGTCTTCCCCGCGACCTTTCCGGAGGGCAGCGCCAGCGCGTCGCTCTTGCGCGGGCGCTTATCCGAAAGCCGGCTCTTCTGCTTCTCGATGAGCCCTTCTCGGCCCTCGATACCATGCTTCGCGCGAGATTGAGAAAGGAATTGCTCGAAGTCCGCGAACGCCTGGGTATCCCCGTTGTCATGATCACTCATGATCCGGAGGACATCGAGGCATTCGCGGAAACGCTGGTAATCTATGAGGCCGGTCGGGTATGCCAGGTGCGGCCGTTTTGCAAAGCCAACGGCTGGGAGAAAAAAGATGACCGGGAAAAACCGGCAACGGCAATCACGGACAGGAGAAGGTCGAGTCTTTCTCGGGACTTGAAACAGCTCCGGCACGCTCCAGTGCTTTGATGAAGGCTGCCCGGTGGAGATCCGCGGCGAAGTGTACGGGACTTTTCCCGTACATGGGGTCCCAGCCCGCCGGGTCCGCCGTGCAAAAAAATTGGGTTTCCAAACCCAGGCGCACCGCGGCTTCTTCGATGGAAGCCCCTATGATGCGCGCCGCGGCTTGCCAGGTGGCACCGCAGGGGGCTCCGCGAAGGACCGTAGTCTTCAGGATTTTTCCGTCGGCGATTTCCACGACAAATTCCGGCGCTCCGAAACGCTCTCCATAAAGTCCCAGGCAGACCTGCCTGGAAAGTGCGCATCAGGTGAGTGGCGTAATGGTGCCTTCGACGTGATACTTCTTTCCCGAGGCGACCATCGGAATACCTTTGTTCCGGCACAGCACGGCGAGGTCCTGCGAAAGATCGGGATGCCTCAGGAAATCCAGCACCAGGTCCGCTTGAATATCGGAGGGCAAATACTCACTTGCGTCGTCGAGTAAAGGAGGAAGTGGAACATCGATGGACACGGTTTCCAGCTTAAAGAGCCCTTCTCCGAAGGTCCTGATGCCCTGGATCTTGCTCTCTCCCCTTCCATTCTGATGAAAGACCAGTATCCTTTGTGGTCCATCGGCATGTTTCGATTGATCTTCCTTATCCGATGAGCTTCTCGCCTCGCATTTCAGATCGTTCATCCCTAATCCTCTGTCCCTGGGTCTTGTACAAATCCGGTGTCCCGTGCGGGGCATCATTAAAGCCCCTCGGGAGCCGCGGAAATAATAAATGAGAAAGACATGGGGGTTATCGCTCAAAGGGGGGGCCGAGTCAAGACAGTGCCCACGGGGAAGCTTCGGACAACGACGAAAAGGGGGCTCACCTCTCTACATTGTTCGGCTACCGGCATAAAACGGGACATGCCTAAGGCGGAGCTTGTGTGTTCACCGCAGAGGCGCAGAGGACGCAAAGAAAGCGCAGAGAAACTTTAGAGATT
>Ga0209749_1000432_pt1 | contig 58110 bp, 64 predicted proteins | sample EPASupsiteSAE347_FD_187267 | JGI IMG/M metagenome (GOLD analysis project Ga0209749, IMG submission 187267) | Bioremediated contaminated groundwater from EPA Superfund site, New Mexico - Sample SAE3-47 (SPAdes) (version 2) | ecosystem: Environmental > Aquatic > Deep subsurface > Groundwater >... | reverse complement strand
GTGAAATTGCAGGGTATGCTGGAATTAATCCGGCTGATTTTGCAGATGCTCTTGGCGGTACATATTCAACTATCTATCAACTTTATGCTGATACTACTGAAATGATTAATCAAAATCAAGAAAATATAGAAAACTCCTTGACTGATAAAATAGACAAACTCTTCACAAGTTCTAAGAGCAATGTAAAAGATAGGCAAAAAGATTTTGTTGATTATGTAGCGCCAAAAGATATCGAATTAGATGACAATATTAAAGATCTGATCATAAGGTATGATGCATTGATCAAAAGTGTTCCAGAATCAAAAACCGTCAAAGATGTTGTGTCCCGTATTACAGGCGTTCCGCTTATTATACCGACAGGAAATCCAACACTGGATTCATCCGTACAAGATACACACAATTTATTTAATTTTGTTAATGAATATCGAGATATAATTGGTAAAATTATGTTTTTGCTTGCTTTGGGTACAATTTTAATTATGCTCATAGCCGCATCTGCCGCTGCTATTGCAGCAGTAGTAGGTTCAGGAGGTTTATTGACTCCTCTAATGGGCATGCTGATGGCTGCTGCAGTAAAAGTCAAAACAATAATCGCACTTTTAGAAGGGGCTGAAATGATGGCGCCTTTAGCTCTTGTTTATTTATCCAGTTCTGTCTTTTTGTTATCAGGGGTTATGGTCGATGAGGTTGCATACACTCATGACGATGCCCTCGATGCAATTCAAGCTGTTATCGATTCAAAAAGCAGCAGTATAACTGTAAACAGTATCTATACTGATGCATCCTATATAAACCAACCATCGTCTGCAACAGTAAAATTTTTCAACAATGAAAGCGTCCCTGTAAAACCGATAACACAGGTAATGGTATTTTCTCCAGACGGTCGCATTATCGATATAAAGAGCTATGATCCATTTATTGGGCCCCTTTCATCCACAGAAATTACTCAAAAATTACATACACCATCAAAATCAGGTACCTATAAAGTGTTGGGTATGGTTCATGCTGGTGGCGTTGCCACATCCATAGCACAGCAAAATATGACTGTTACAAAACCATCACTCGATATTAATATTTCTGCTGGTAAGCTCTACCAGATTGGCGACAGCGTCACAATTTCAGCAGATTTTCTAAATAATGAGGCATCTCGAATAGAAAATCTGACTTATATAATTGAAATCATAAATACAACGGACTTAGATGCCAATATTATTAATCTTGATGCCTTATCAAGACAAACAAAAACACTAACATTTACGCCTACTGAGGAAGGTACATACATTGCAAAAGCAAGCCTGCTCTTTGGACTAACTGAAATAATTACAAGAACTTCAGGTTTTACTGTGGGAAGCGGAGAAGGTCTTTTGTTGAACTTTACGGCTGATGATTTATATGCACCTGAAAGTAATGTGGTATTGCCAACGGTTGTTGAGAATTTCGGAACAGTTCGCATAAATTCAAGTATAAATATAACGACGTACGACGAACTATCTGGATTTACTTCAGCGTACACTGCTGAAATTCCAATATCACTTGATGCTTCTTCATCAACACTTATTAACATAACAGCTTTGCCAAATGCAGTACCCGGCATATACAGGATAGTTCTTCGATCTGGCAACTACAGCTCAGAGTCTGTGGAATTCACAGTCACTGCCAACGGCACTATATTTACGCTACTGGATACAGATAAGCTGTATTACAATCTCTCAGAGAACATGATAATCAATGTAACCGTGAACGATGTGATGTTCAATGCCACCTCCGCTGCTGTGAACGTTACAGTATCCGATCCGACCGGAAATATTACAAATCCAGCTGTATCAGGCGACGCGGGACATTATAATGCGAGCCAGGAGGCTTCAATCAACGGAACATATGAAATCTCAGCAATCTCTGCCAAGAACGGGTTCAGATCGTACAGTGATGAGACCTTCACAATTGCAGGGCAGCGGAGTATTTTGAGCACTGAGATTCCTACAAATTACTTGAATCTTAATGAGTCGGAAACAATAACAGTGCATGTAGTAAATGAGTACGGCAAAGCAATAAGCAATGCCATAGCGTCTCTATCCGGTGCTGGTGTTAACAATACGAAAATAACGGATTCAAACGGGAATGCGACCTTCATAGTACTTCCCAATGCTACAGGAACAGTCGTATTGAACATTGAAAAAGGCGGCTACGCTTCCTATACCAGAGAGTTCATGGTTTTCGAGAAACCAGAGATAAACATTACATATCCCTACGACGGGTTGGTATTTAACAGTCCAAACATCACCGTAATCGGGACGGCTCATCACAGTACTGGCATAGCAAAAGTCACAGTCAACGGCGATCTTGCAAACGGTACCACGAACTGGAGCGCAATGGTAAACCTTACCATCGGTATAAATATCATTGAAGCGATAGCAACAGACAATATAGGCAATATCGCGGCAATAGTAATAAACGTAACTTATTATGATACTACTCCACCAGCAAGCATCTCTAACCTAATGAATGCAAGCTATATTCAGAACTACATCAACTGGACATGGACAGATCCAGCCGATGACGACTTCACTAACGTAAGCATCTGGATAGATAGTGTCTTTATCAGAAACGTCTCAAAAGGCATGCAGTTCTACAACGCCACAGGCTTTGTCCCTGATACCGAACATACCATATCCACAAGAACAATCGATACCTCCGACAACATCAACTCAACCTGGATAAACCATACCGCAAGAACCGCACCCCTTCCATCCCCCACAATCAGAATATTCACAGATAAAACCAATTACTCAGCAGGCGACAGAATGAACGTAGGCTTGAACTTAACAAATCCAGGCAGCGCTGGAACAGTCGGCATCTACATCTGGGTAGATTTGCCAGGCGGAGGAAAATATTGGTCTTTCCAGAAATCTTCAGTAACTCTACCGGCAGGGCTGAACTGGAATAAGTATCCATGGCTATCCTTTACTCTACCAAATATACCGTCTGGGAATTATGCGTGGCATGCAGTGCTTTTGGATCCGGTATCAAAGAAAATTCTAAGCGAGAGCATCGCGCCGTGGAAGTTTAACAGCATGATTGCAGGAAACGAAACGTTGGAGAAATCAGTGCAAGAAACAATTCTGGATCTAGCGGGATAGTTTCAAGCTTTTTATTTCCTTTCGAGTTTATCCTGCAATACAAGCCTCTGCATACCGTAAATTAACTCTCTTTTCGTACTTTTACGAACCAAAAATTTATTAACCCTCAGGTAATGATTATACAGATATTCAGCATGAAAAGATTTCATAAGCTTTTTATATCTGGAATCCTTTAAGCCATATGAATAATTTAGGTGAACCAAATGGCATCAAACGCATTTTTTGATAATTATTTGCCGATAGCAATACTTACTGTTATTGGCTTTGCATTTGTAGCAATGTCTTTATTCATGTCAAGGATGGTCAGACCGAGCAACAAAACAAAAGAAAAATTATCCATATACGAATGCGCAGAAGCGCCGATCGGGGATACCAGGATCCATTACAATATACAGTATTATATGATCGTGATTGTTTTCCTCATCTTTGATGTTGAGGTTCTGTTCTTATATCCCTGGGCAGTGCAGCTCAAGAAGCTTGGGGGTCTTGGATTTATTGAGATGGTCGTTTTCATTGAGATACTTATAATCGGTCTTGCTTATGCCTGGAGAAAGGAGGCTTTGGATTGGATCCAGTAACTATCGATACAACAAAATTTAAACCGGTAAGGAGAAAGCCAGAAACAGCACTTGAAAAGCTGGAAGATACCGGTCTCATCAGTACAGTCCTGGCTGCAAGGGAAAGGAAGGGGCTGATACTCTTAACAACGATTGATCAGGTTTTTAACTGGGCGCGCCTAAGCTCGCTGTGGCCAGTCACCTCCGGCCTTGCCTGCTGCGCCATCGAAATGATGGCTACAGCTATGGCGCACCACGATATAGCGCGCTTCGGCATGGAGATATTCAGAGCAAGCCCAAGGCAGGCGGATCTTATGTTCGTCGCAGGCACTGTGACCAAGAGGATGGCTCCCAGGGTCAAGAAGTTATACGAAATGATGCCGGACCCCAAGTGGGTGATATCTGTGGGCAGTTGTGCCAACACAGGAGGACCGTACCATGAATCCTATGCTGTGCTAAAGGGCGTGGACAATATCATACCCGTGGACGTGTACATTCCCGGCTGCCCTCCTCGACCTGAGGCATGGCTGTACGGCATTATCCAGTTAAGAGAAAAGATCAAGAACGAAGGTTACGGGGCAAAATGGGGGCTTAACAAATGAACGGAGCAGAAGAACTAAAACAGTCACTGCCCTCATCTGTCATCAGTACAGGCATGCAGATCAACAAGCCTCTTGCCGTGATCAAAAAAGAGGACATATTACCTGTTGCAAGCAAAGTGAAAGAGATGGATTTTGATCAGCTCTCTGTCATCACCGGGATCGATTACCAGGACAGGTTCGAGGTGATCTATAATTTCTTCTCCTACAGGAAAAAGGAGAACCTTGTATTGAAAGTTATTCTGGACCACGATTCTCCAGCCGTGGATTCGCTCACATCCCTCTGGAAAGGGGCGGACTGGCTTGAGCGGGAGACGTATGATCTTGTGGGGATCAAGTTCACAGGTCACCCCAACCTCACCAGGATACTGCTGCCAGAGGGCTGGCAGGGCCATCCTCTCAGGAAGGATTATGACATGGATACTGAGCAGTTCGTGACCATAGGGGAAGATGGCGAGGATATAGTAAGCACTGACGGGTCAAAGCTGCTGAGGAGGAAGTAATGGAAACTGACGAGTTTATTCTGAACATGGGACCCGTACACCCGAGCACGCACGGTGTGCTGCGGTTCAAGCTCAGGATGGACGGGGAGATCATCAAGGACTGCCAGGTCGTCCTGGGCTATCTCCACAGGGGAACTGAAAAGCTTGCCGAGATGAAGACGTACCTTCAGTTCATACCCTATACCGACAGGCTGGATTACATCTCCGCCATGCCCAACAACTATGCTTACGTCAAGGCGGTCGAAGAACTTGCTGGCACAGAGGTACCGCTGCGGGCCGAGTATATCCGCGTACTTGCAATGGAACTCAACAGGATAGTCAACCATCTCGTATTCATGGGCTCCCTGCTGCTTGATCTTGGCGCATCCACGATGATAATGTACGGGTTCAGGGAAAGGGAGAAGGCTCTCCAGCTCTTCGAGATGCTCTGCGGCGCGAGGATGACCTTCAGTTACTTCAGGATCGGAGGGGTGAGAGAGGACCTGCCCGAGGGCTTCATACCGAAGCTCAACGAGTTCATGAACGACATGGAGAAGCGTATTACCGATTACGAGGATTTGATCAACGGCAACGAGATCTTCCTCATGAGGATGAAGAATATAGGTGTCATAAGCGCGGAAGAGGCCATCAACTACGGCATGACTGGCCCATCGCTGCGCGGCTCGGGCGTGAATTACGATATAAGGAAAATGGAACCCTACTCCATATACCCGGACCTCGATTTCAAAGCCTGCGTGTATCCTGAGTGTGACAGTTATGCACGATACATGGTCAGGGTGGATGAGATGAGGGAGAGCCTGCACATCCTGAGACAGATAGTGGACACCATACCTGAATCGAATGTTATAGCCACTCAAAAATACGGGGTAGCCCCGATGACAGGTATGCCGTATACGGCCCAAACCTACTTCCCAAGGATATTCACACCTCCGGCTGGCGAGGTATACAGCAGGATCGAGGCGCCGAAGGGAGAATTAGGCTTTTACGTTGTAAGCGACGGTACGACCAAGCCTTACAGGGTGAAGATACGCTCGCCTTCTTTCTGCAACCTGACGGCGATCCCAAAGATGGTCGTAGGGCTTAAGATCCCTGACCTGATAGCAGCCTTTGGTACCATTGATGTAGTTCTTGGCGATGTGGACAGGTGATAGAATGATAGCTAACGCTTACGAACTTATAGTGTATATTTTAACCATGACCGGTATCTATGAACCGACATACGCTCTCTTCCAGAGCTTCGGGGCAGAGTACCTTTTAAGAGTTATAATCGTGTTTTTTGAAATAGGCATCCTGTTCGTCTTCGTGCTCCTCACAGTCATGTTCCTGACATGGATGGAGCGAAAGGTCGTGGCTATGGTGCAGTCAAGATACGGACCCATGGTCACAGGACCGCGCGGGCTGTTCCAGCCTGTTATGGACGGTGTAAAGCTCATAGGGAAAGAAGATATCATCCCCGAGAAGGCTGACAGGTGGATATTCACACTTGCGCCTTTCATCGTTTTCGTACCTGCTCTCCTTGTATTCATCCCTCTCCCGTTCGGTGAGTCCCTCATCATATCCGATCTCAGGGTCGGGCTGCTCTATATAATCGCCATATCAGCGCTCTCTCCTGTGGCAATCCTGCTCGCAGGGTGGGCATCCAACAACAAATACGCACTTCTGGGCGCAATGAGGGCCGTGGCACAGGATATAAGCTATACAATACCTCTTGCTCTTTCGGCCATAGCGGTTGTTATGCTCACAGGCTCCCTGAGCACAGTGGATATTGTGAACGCACAGAGCGGGACCTGGTTCGGGATAATACCGAAATGGTTCATACTCCTGCAGCCGCTTGGCTTCGTTCTGTTCCTTATCGCCTCCATTGCAGAGATGGGGCGCATACCCTTTGATTTCCAGGAATCAGAACAGGAGCTTGTAGCCGGATTCTTCACCGAGTACAGCGGAATGAAGTTCGCCATGTTCTTCCTTGCAGAGTACGCCCATCTCTTTGCGGTCTCGGGAATAATAGTCACGCTCTTCCTGGGAGGATGGAGCGGACCTGTACTGCCCTTTATCCCTGTTCAGATAACGTCGCTCGTTTATTTCCTGATCAAAACCTATGTTGTTATCTTCTTTGCGATGTGGTTGAGGGATACGGTGCCCAGGGTCAGGATCGACCAGCTGCTCAATCTCGGCTGGAAGATCATGATACCTCTTGCCCTGCTCAACCTCCTGGTAACAGGTTTCCTTGTAACAGCAGGGGTGATCTGATGAGCTGGATGAGCAAGAACTGGACGATGGTCGGTATAATGACCGGGCTTATCGTTACTTTAAAGCATGTATTTCATATCGGGGACAGACCAACGGTAACTGTCCAGTACCCGTACGAGCGCATGAAGCTCGCGCCCAGGTTCAGGGGAAGGCATGCGGTCGATGAGGACGCCTGCATAGGCTGCGGCATATGCGAGGTCAACTGCCCGAACGGGACGATCAGGATAGTGAAATATAAGGGAAGATGGTTCCCGGAGTTCAATCTGGGGATGTGCCTGTTCTGCGGGCTCTGCGTTGATGCCTGTCCTATGAATGCTATCAGGATGAACGGAGGTTACGAGCTTGCGGATTATACCAGGGAGAGCCTGATATACGGTCCGGACAGACTGCTGTTTAAGAAAGAGGTGGATAAATGATAGATTTCGTATTCCTAATTATTTCTGTTCTCACGCTGCTCTCATCGGTCATGGTAGTCCAATCCAGAAAGCTGGTCCACAGCGCCGTATATCTGGCAGGCTCCCTTATCGGCACAGCCGGGCTTTTCATACTTCTTAAGGCTGAGTTCGTTGCATGGGTGCAGGTGCTTGTCTACGTCGGGGCTGTTGTAACGCTCATACTTTTCACGATAATGCTGACAAGAAAAGGAGAGGAAGAGAATGCTCAGTAAATTCTTCAATCTGCTGGTCGCGTTAATGCTGTTCGCAACTCTTTTCGTATCAATCGACGACAGCACCAGGGTCTGGACAGGTAAGGAGGAAGCAAACCCCATCAGCGTAGAGAGTATAGCCGGAGGTCCGGGTATCAGCGGCGGGATATTCAGCGATTTCATCTTCGCGTTCGAGCTGCTCTCACTGCTCCTTATCGCGGCACTGATAGGCGCCCTTTTCCTGGCAAAGAAGGAGGCATAACATGTCCCTGTATACGTATCTTCTAATATCGGCAATCATATTCACAATCGGCGCGTACGGTCTGATCACGCAAAGGAGCGGCATAAAGATCCTTATGTGCATAGAACTGATGCTGAACTCTGCAAACATTAACCTCGTTGCATTCTCAAGCTTCAACAACAATTCCACAGGTCAGGTGTTCGCGCTCTTCTCAATAGCCATAGCTGCTGCGGAAGCGGCAATAGGGTTTGCTATTCTCGTTGCCCTGTTCAGGGTAAAGGATACGATCAATCTTGATAACATCAATATCCTGAGGTGGTAGAATGTTCAGCGATTATGCCGCATTAATCGTACTGTTGCCCGTTCTTGCGTTCGTTCTGACGCTCTTCCTGGGCAAGAAGCTTCCCTCGGGCGGAGCACCACTCCCCATAGTAGCGATCGCGGGGTCGTTCATCATCTCGCTCGGTATTTTCCTTGAGATATACCCGGATAAAACGGTCCAGCAGTCGTGGTACTGGTTCGCCGGCATGAACCAGGGGACCGGTATGAACCTGGGTATACTTATTGATCCCCTTGCGGTTGTAATGCTTATGATGGTCTCGTTCGTGAGCCTGCTCATCCACATCTATGCAGTGGGGTACATGGCGCACGATCCTGCAAAGCCGCGTTACTTTGCCGAGACGTCGCTGTTCACGGCAGCCATGCTGGCTGTGGTGTTATCAGATAACATACTCCAGTTCTTCATCGCATGGGAACTTGTGGGAGTGTGCTCGTATCTCCTGATAGGCTTCTGGTACCACAAACCATCGGCAGCAGCCGCGGCAAAGAAGGCGTTCCTCGTGACAAGGATCGGTGATGTTCTTTTCCTTGCAGGGATCGTAGTTCTCTATTTTAACATGAGCAAGGTGATTGAAAGCGGGACTTTCAATCTTGAGCCTGGCAACTTCATACTCCAGTTCAAATCCATGTTCGAGGCAATACCGTACATAGACAAAAGGCAATTGACTATCATCACTCTGCTGTTCTTCGGCGGCGCTGTCGGAAAGAGCGGTCAGTTCCCTCTGCACGGGTGGCTGCCTGATGCAATGGAAGGTCCGACCACGGTCTCAGCGTTGATCCATGCGGCAACGATGGTCACGGCAGGCGTATATCTCGTCGCAAGGACGTTCCCCATGTTCGCTGCAGCACCCGATTCGCTCCTTGTGGTGGCTTATATCGGGGGTTTCACTGCTCTCTTTGCAGCCACGATGGGACTTGTAATGAACGATATCAAAAGGGTGCTTGCCTACTCGACCGTGAGCCAGCTTGGATACATGATGCTGGCGCTCGGCACAGCAGGGGCTGTTGTCGGGGCTAAAGCTGTCGGCATTTCCATGTTCCACCTGATAAGCCACGCCTTCTTCAAGGCACTGCTCTTCCTCTGTGCCGGAAGCGTTATCCACGCCGTAGGCACGAACGATATCCGCGAGATGGGCGGGCTGTTCGGCAAGATGAAGATAACAGCGACCACAATGCTAATAGCAGCACTTGCGCTTGCAGGAATAGGTATCCCGTTCCTTAATGTGGGCACGGCAGGTTTCTTCAGCAAGGACGCGATCATAGAAGGGGCATTTGAGTATGCGGAAGTAAAGGGCGACTTCATTCCCTATATCTTTGCAGTTCTGGCTGCGCTCCTTACCTCGATATATATTTTCAGGCTGTGGTTCATGGCATTCACTGGCAGTCCGCGCTCCGAGCGCCATTCGCACGAATCTCCCGGGGTAATGACGCGCCCGCTCATGATCCTGGCAGTGTTCGCCCTGTTCTTCGGGTTCGCGCAGTCCGGGTTCTATAATTACCTTGAGACCAACTTTGAGCTTGCAGGTGTAGAGTTAGCCGCTCATGAGGGTGAGGCATCGCATCCCCCGGTCATGATCGTACTGCTGCCTGTGATAGTAGGTGTGCTGGGTTTCCTGATCTCGTATGCGATATACCACAGGCGGATGCTGGATATGAGCAAGTTCGTCTCCTCACAGAACCCGGTATACAAGCTGCTGTTAAACAGGTATTACGAGCCTAAGATCGGCGCGGACATTATAGGTGTGAAACTGACCCACGATATTACGGCCCAATCAGGCGAGTTCGTGGACAGAAAGATAATCGACGGGCTTGTGATCGATAATGTAATCGGCAGTACCACGTTCAAAATCGGCAACACGGTACGGAAACTGCAGACAGGAGTCGTACAGAACTATGCTTCGATAGTCATTTTAGGTGTAGCCCTGCTTGTAATCCTGCTTAAACTCGGAGGTGTATAAAATGGCTGGATTGATCTCACTGATGATTTTAATTCCCCTGATCGGCGCTATTATCACATTCTTGACAAAAACAAGGGAGCAGGCGCGCATCGTGGCATTCCTGGCATCAGGCATCTCTCTTGTCATCTCGCTTGTACTTTTCATGCGGTTTGATAGCTCAGTCTCGCAGGTCCAGTTCGAGGAGCTGTATCCGTGGATAAGCAGCCTTGGGATAAACCTTAAGTTCGGTCTTGACGGGATAGGAATGCCTCTGGTACTGCTTTCCACCATAATCATCCCCCTGACAATAATATTCGCATGGGGCGAGACAAAACAGGCAAATCGTTTCTACGGCTTGATCCTTCTTGAGCTTGTAGGTGTACTCGGCGTATTCACGTCCCTTGATTTCTTCGTGTTCTACATATTCTGGGAGATCGTGCTCATCCCGATGTATTTCCTGATAAGCATCTGGGGAGGACCCAGGAAGGATTACTCGGCTATAAAGTTCTTCATATACACGCATGTAGCGAGCCTTGTGATGCTGCTTGCGATATTTGCCCTGTATTTCAACGCATGGGAACTCACAGGAACACCGAATTTCGATATGTTCCACCTGCTTAAGAACTACCAGGTGATCGACTCCACGCTGTTAAAGGACGTAGTATTCCTGGCACTGCTGTTCGGTTTCATAGTCAAGATGCCTGCTGTGCCGTTCCATACATGGCTTCCTGATGCGCACGTGGAAGCCCCGACCGCCGGCAGCGTCATACTCGCTGCGCTCCTGCTCAAGATGGGAGGATACGGATTGTTCAGGGTAATACTCCCGCTTCTCCCGTACTCAGGCTCACCCAGCTATCTGGTCACGCTGATGGCGATAATTGGCGTACTGAGCATACTCTACGGGACATTCCTGGCTCTGGCCCAGCGCGACCTCAAGAAGATGGTGGCTTACTCAAGCATAAGCCACATGGGGTACGTTACCCTGGGCGCAGCTGCGCTCATCCCGCTTTCCGTGAGCGGGGCCATGTACCAGCAGTTCTCGCATGGGCTCATCACGGGCGTGCTGTTCATGTCATGCGGAGTTATACAGCATAGTGCAGGCACACGTATCATCGGGGATCTGGGCGGGATAGCAAAGCACATGCCAAAACTTGCTTTCCTTATGCTCGCAGGCTTCCTGGCATCGCTTGGACTGCCAGGGATGAGCGGTTTCATTGCCGAGTTCCTGGTGCTTGTTAATTCCTATTTCACTCTGCCCACGTTCGTGATGCTGGCGCTCTTCGGTATCGTGTTCACCGCAGGGTACCACCTCTGGGCGATGCAGAGGGCGGTATTCGGGACATACAACGAAAAACTGGGACACATCCACGACGGGACGAATTATGAAGTGCTCTCCATGTCGATACTGATATTGCTGGTAATATACTTCGGGCTTAACCCCAACCCTGTGCTTAATATGATGACCACGAACGCTGAAACTCTGGTGAAATACGTTTCACTGACAGGAGTGATAACATGAACTACGCTCTGCTTGCACCTGAGATACTGCTGACATTCCTTGCACTTGCGATCATATTGCTGGGTCTTTTGATCAGCGATAAATCCAAGAACGTACTGGGATACCTGAGCGCGGCAGGTCTTGCAGCCTCTCTCGTATACATAGTCGGCACAAAGGGCGAAGGGAGTTTCTTCTATAACGCCCTGGTAATTGACCCGCTCTCCCAGATCTTTAAACTGATCTTCATAATAGTGTCGCTTCTTGCAGTAATAGCATCGATATCTTACTTCAAGGATAACCGCAACCAGGACGAGTATTACGCCCTGCTGCTTCTCGCCACGGTCGGGATGATGGTCGTGGCGTCTGCGAACGACCTCGTTGCTCTGTTCGTAGGGTTTGAGCTTGCGAGCATGTCAACGTACGTGCTTGCAGGTTTTGAGAAAAAGAACCCCGCCTCCCTGGAGGCTGCTATGAAATATTTCATCATAGGCTCCCTCTCCTCAGCTTTGATGCTGTTCGGCATGTCGCTTGTGTACGGGATAACGGGCTCGACCAATATCCCTGTCATCATAGAGTACTTCAATACCAATCCTGCAATGGCGATAACCTCGCTTGATATTATCGCAATGCTCTTCCTCCTGGCCGGGTTCGCGTTCAAGATGGCGCTTGTTCCGTTCCACATGTGGGCGCCTGATACGTACGAGGGCTCGCCTACCGTGGTCTCTGCCCTGCTGGCTGCAGGCTCCAAAAAGATGGGCTTCGTTGCAGCGTTCAGGGTACTTGTGCTTGCGCTTGTGGCGATACGTGTCGATATCCAGATGGCGTTCGCAATCCTTGCAGTGATCACGATGACCTACGGCAACATAGTGGCAATCTCGCAGCGCAGTATCAAGAGGATGCTGGCTTACTCCTCTATCGCGCAGGCTGGTTACATAGCACTGGCGTTCGTGGTCATGACCCAGATGTCCATAAGCGGAGGCATACTGCTGGCTCTGGGACATGCGCTGATGAAAGGCGGCGCATTCCTTGCTGTGGCAGTAGTGGCGTATATGGTCGTGTCGGATAACAAGAACGCCAAAAATACCGATGACCTTGAGCACTTTGCCGGGCTCGGGAAGCGCGCGCCCATAACTGCGTTCTCTCTGTTCGTGCTCCTTCTGGCACTGGCAGGCATCCCTCCATCTGCAGGTTTCATCGGTAAGTTCGTGCTCTTCTACTCTGTCACGGTAGAGGCTGTGAGCCAGACGAGCGGATGGCTATTGCTCATCGTTATTATCGCTATCCTGAACAGCGCGCTGTCCATCTACTACTATGCGCGCGTGATAAGGTACATGTACGTGCTGCCACCTGTCGGGGAAAAGATAAAGGAGCCTGCGCCGTATGTTGCAGCTATCCTGCTGGCTGTGATAGGGACTATAGGCATAGGCTTGTATCCTGAGCCTTTCATTAACTGGGCTATGGATGCTGCAAGAGTATTAGGAGTGAGCTAAAATGGCTGATTGCGATCTATGCGGTGTGGCAAGACCCACGCTGTGCCCTGTGAAAGTGAACGCCCCTGGCGTTAAAACCGCTTACCCGACCGGTACGTGGCGGGGCATATGCCAGGAATGCCTGAGTAGCTGTCATGAGGCCAACCTTAACAGGGTACAGGTTAACGGTGCAGAGAAATGCGACTTGTGCGGGATAAGGAACGTGCCTCTTTTCCAGGTCACAGTCCACGTACCCATCTTCCAGCAACCCTACCGCAGGGAATTAAATAAAGCCATCTGCGGTGATTGCTTTGAGGCGTGCGAAGAGACGCTGAGGAGAAGAGAGGCTGAAAAAGAAGTGGCGCATCACTGAGAACTCTGCTCGATGGGCCCGGTCTTCAAAAGAGACCATACATTAAGTCACTATACCCGGTACTTCTTAAGTACCGGGTTTGATGGCGTTTTTTGTCCATAAAGCTTTCACGCTGGAGTTGTATTCTTGTGAGGAAATGTATTTCTCCAATGCTTCCCATTCCTGCCCAGCCGGGCCATGATCGCTATCAGAGAGCCATAAATTCTCCTAAAACTATTCAGTGGTAAGTATAGACAGGCACATGAGATGAGAAGTGAATTGTATTGCTCTGTCCATCCCTATCATTCTAATGTGCCTTGTACCATGCCTATTATAAGAAGACCTGCCTACTCACCAGCACCTCATCTTTACGAATAACTGTTAATAAATAACCTTATGAAATATACTTATGAAATTTCCTTATGGAATATTCTTATGGAAAACTCTTTCGAAATGGAAACATATGCCTTAACTATCTGAGCAAACGCTTCTCTTCTAATCAAACGTATATTTCCAAGATATTCCTGCAGATAAAATTGTGTGAACTACGTGTGACTCTTGTTTATTAGTGTGTGAATATTAATATTACGTTTCCAAAGAAGGTGACAAATGGCAAGCAAAACAAAATCCAAACCCACCCCCTCAGCAGCATCTTCCTGGTGGGCTGAGAGAAGTAAAATTCTGGCAAGCATAGCGAAACCTGCCAGAGCGAGACCAAAAATAAAGAAGGTCAAGGCAAAAGCTAAACCAAAGAGAGTCCAGGTAAAAAAGGCAGTAAAGACGAAAAAGATTACCAAAGCAAAAAAGGTGACTAAGATGAAAAAAACGACCAAGGCAAAGAAAGGAAAGGCAAAGAAGACAAAGTGAGAGAAGCCACTACGGTATCTGGGGTGGCATATTTCTTTTTTTAGCCTCTTGATCCGTGACCTTAAGCCTTATCTAAGATAAAACAATTTATTTATAAACATCATTTTTTACCCTTCATTGCATTTAAGACCGAAATTTTTATCAATATAATCTACAACTTTGCTAAAATCGCCTCTTCTAAGCATTGTCCTTTCCATTGTATCTTTGTTGACTTTTATTGCTAACCATTCCTCATTCATTGTTTTTATTAGCTTTATATCGAAATTGTTGTCTTTTATAAATTTTCCACAATATATTTCATCACCAATTTCATGTTTTCTTTTTTCAAGATGTTTAATATAAAAATTAAATGCCAGCATCAATATAGTAAATAATAAGACGTAGGATATTATTTCTGCAAGATTTGTTTCAGTGAACCATCCAGGATATAAATTCTTGAAATACTCTTCCGGGCTATATACTCCCATTTATATCACCTTTTCATTTATTTTGACTTTATTGTATAAAGTTGTATCTCAATATTCTCTACCCAATCCGTTTAAATATTCGCCAGAAATCATATTTTACAACAACCCAAATATACCACACGCTATGCCCACCTCCCATGCAGGCGCCAGGAACCCCCTTAATTCAGGCAACATTCCCTGAAAGCAGGGAACAAATCCCCAAAATCAGGAGGATGATCAGTATATTACTTCGAAACCTTCTCCGCGCCCTCATACTCGGACGGGCATTTCGTCAGCATCTTATATGCCCTGAACACGTCGCTGTCGAACTGTCCTGTCGCTATTACCTGAATATCCGTGTAATCAGGAGGGATGTTGGGTTTCTCGCCCTTGTAAATGACATCGATGGTTGCGATGCCGTCCGTCATCTTGAACGTGAGCGTGCGGTTGAGCGCATCCCACTTATCCGTGCCAATTACCATGGAGCCGTTCACTATTATTGGCTTGTCCGTGAGGTTGTGCTTCTCTGCAACAGCTTCGCTCACTTCGTACTGGTTCGAGACAATGCCGGACGTAAATGCAAGGTAGACCAGTAGAAATCCAACAATAGAAAATCCAAGTACAAAACGATGCTTTTTATTCATTTGTATCCTTACGAACTACATTGTGCTTATTGGCTTTAAATGTTTCTTTTTGGTTCCATTCGAACACAGCTGCTATTACCAGTGCCTCCATGATGGCGATTACTGCTCAGAATATCAGTTCCAGTGCCATCAGTAATCATTCAACTCTGTATAATATTGTCAGTCTCTAATTCAAAAGTTCCTTTTACTCCGTTGACGTCCACATTATATATCCCTGCCTTCAGTCCGTAAACATCAAGCGATATCATTTCCTGGAAAGGCACAATGACTGCAGTGCAAAAAGTATCCGCAGGTCTAACAGTTTTAATGGTAACTAAAAAGGTGTTTCCTTCTTTTTCCTTCGTAATCCCATCGATTTTGGTGCAGCCGTCCGGCAGATAGCCTATGGCATTGACATTTATCTGGACGGGAAATGATTCAAGTACCATTATTTCAATACTTTCGACAGTTGCGTTCTTGTAAATGTATTTGTCAGTGTTATCTACCTTGTCCGGAGAATTTGAGTTATCGCTTGACAGGGTGCTTATGGCAATTCCCACAATTATACTGCCCACAATTATTGCAGTCAGAATGAGAATATTTTTATTCATTTAATTTCCCTTTTTCGATTGAGATAATTTAACACTTAAATTATAAAACCTTTTACTTAACTACAAATCTATTCGTAGTTATGATATACGCGATCAATGGTACAGCGCAGCATTATCCATCTGCACCTTCGCCATCTCCACAGCCAGCTTCGTGTAATCCTTCCTGTTCATCCTCCCTTTAGTGAGCCAGCCGATGATACCCTCCTCGTACCCGATATCAGGCTTGCCAGTTAAAGGCTCAAACGCCTGAGAGATGGTTATGCCCTCATCCAATACCCTTTTAATCAGCCCAGGCGGGTATTCAAAAGCAGGCGCAAGCCCGAGATAAATTCTCTTTCCGTCGTAGATGGCGCAGCAGCAGAAGTTCATGTACCCGCTGTTCGTTCCCGGAACAGGAACAATGCCGTCCTCGATGCCCACAGAATATTCGCAGTCCATGAAGATCGATTTTGCCCTGAATACCGCGCCTTCCACTGTCTCCTCAAGGCTTATCGGTTGCTCCCTGACGCCTGAGCGGCTGGCAACACCTTCAATCCTGAAATCAGGAAAGACCTCTTGCACAGCATTTATCTTATTCCTGTTCAAAGAGGCGACGAAAATACATTTTCTCATATCGCCAGTTAATTGTTCTTATTCTTAAAGAATTTAATGAAATACTTCCACCCTGTCTTGCAGAGATGCTTCCTGTCCTGCGGGTCTTTCCTTACCCAGTCCATCAGGTAGAAGAACTGAGTCTTATACTCATCAACTGTCTCCTCAACTATCGAAGGAGGGTTCGGGACACCAAGCCCCCTGAGGTATTCGATGAAAAGCTCCTCTCCTTTCTTCTGGGCCGGCCCGTTGATCTTGGTCACGGTGAACCTGTAGCCCTCTCTCTTCAGCCATTCCGCTGTCTTGTCATGGATACAGCCTGAGCATATCTCTATCTCCTCGTCCTTCTGTATCCCCAGTTTCATGAACCCCCGCTCCACTATGTCTCTTGCAGAGGCGAGATACGTTTTCTTTTTGAACGTATCCGTGTTGAAATGTTCTATCGGCACTATATCATAATATGTTTCGCCGGTCTCTTTACGCAGGACTATGATCCCGACCCCTCCAATGGGTGTACCCCAGCCCTGGTCGTCAATCTGGATAGTCATTGTTACATGTTGATAGTTGGCTTTTGTATTTAATCTATTCCACTTTGGGAACGATAATTTTATTTGTAAGTAATGCTAATATCAGTAGTGGTGTGGGTATGGAAATAACAAGAATAATCCCAATAATCCTCGTTACCCTATTACTGTTTTTTACAGGATGCGTTGGGAAGCCGCCAGTTGGAACTCCTGCTCCCACTACGACAGTAGCCGCAACAGAAACACCTCAACAGACCATGGTTCCGACTGTTCCAGCCCCCACACCAGCGCTGACCCCGTCGCCTCCCTTCCAGCGTACCAGGTACATTGTCTGGATTGATAGTGACTATGGTTTTTACAGGGCAAGGGCTGTCAGGGACAACGCCTCTCTCAGGCTGCCGCCTGACTTCGATATCCTGAACATTTCCATCTACACTGGCGATAGGGTCAGGTGGATGAACGACGACGGATACGATTTCCCGCTCACCCTCGTCAGCAGAGAGGGGCTGTGGAGCGGCAGGGCAGGATTGATGCGCTACCAGGGCGAGAAGGTGGAATACACGTTCAACATGACAGGGACATATACTTTCTATATCGAAGAATATCCGCGTTTGCAGCAGCAGAAGATCACGGTCGTCAACCCGTGAATCATTTAAAAATTTAAATACCCGCCGGAGCATCAGAACTGTAACTAAAAAACATTGACAACCTTTAAGTAATAACAATTCGTAATATTCCGAACAAGGAATCGCTATGGATCTCGTAGAGCGTGTAAGGAGAAACCTTGAAGGAAAACTGCGGATTGAAGACGGGAACTGCGGCACGACCCACAAGGTGTTAAAAGAGATTTCCAGCCTCGGCGGGAAAGCAGTTACATGGGAGCGACCTGACGGGGTGGGCTCAAGGATACTTGATGACAAGGGGAACACAGTGGGAGAAGGGGAAGGCATAACATGGCCTCCTGCCATCCTGTTCGCTATGGTGGAGGGAGGATTTTTCCCCGAGCACATAGAGTCCGAGCTTATAAAATCACTGCAGTGCATAATCGACATGGAGAAAGTAGCTGATATCTACGGCTACGGCAGGGTCGTTACGCCTGTAGCCTCTGCTTATAACGAGGTATGGAAGAACGGCGGAAGGGTAGCCATCAGGCGCAATTCATGGGGCGTTGAGGTCGCCTTTATAGATAAGGACGATAACGAGATAGCAGTCGGACCGATATCGTACTGCCCCACCTGCGGCACAGCAGCGACCATCCCCCGAGCGCCCGAGCTTGCTTTGAAGATAAAAGAAGAACTGAAAGACAAAAGGAACACGGGAAAGGATAAATACGAGCGCGGTATGGAGAACCGCTTCTTCTATAAGAACGACAGGGTATGCTGCGAGATAGTAGAGAAAGGGAAGGTGCTGGGAAGGGCGATGAGGTGCTGCATAGCCTATGCAGGCGTGGTCGCGGAGGTGCATGCGGGGATAGCAGGACCCAAATGGGGAGCGCTCTTCAGGGAATACTGCAAGATCTGCCCGGTGAAGCTCTGCAGGAAAGGGAAAAATACCGGCGAGGAGGCAAATAATCTTCTCACCGCCCTTGAGAGAAAGAGAATGACCACGGATGTCAGGCTTGATACCTATATCACGGCGCTTGTGAAAAAGGACGGGGAGCTTATTGGTAAAGGGATAGGGACTGTGTGCGCGTTCTCATCTCTGCTGTACGCTGCAGCCAGATGCATAGAGCTTAAATCAGAGATAGAAGTTGTAAGGGAATAAGCGGCTAATGCATGAGATATCCATCGCAGGCGCGATCATAGACGCGGTGCTTGAGGCGGCAAAGAAGAACAATGCCAGAAAGGTGAACGAGGTCCTGATCGAGATCGGGGAGCTCACTGCGCTTAACCCTGAGCAGCTTAAATTCATTTTTAAAACTATAACCGCCGGGACGGCGGCTGAGGGCGCAAGTTACGATATCAGGCTGGTGAGACCTGTCATAAGCTGCAGAGTATGCTCTTACAGCGGTCCCATCGAATTCTTTGAGAAGCTCCACTTCTTCCTGCCTGTAATAAAATGCCCCGAATGCGGGACAAGCGAAGTTGATATAGTTGCGGGAAGGGAATGCTGCGTTAAAAGAATAAAGATATCGTAATATCGAAACCTAATCGGCTTCTCCTTTCAATATCTCGTTCACGATATCCTGTGTCCTGAGGCTGCCTTCCGCTACCCTTTTGACCATGGGATAGATGTACCTGCAGTCATCAAGCTTCTCCCAGACATCAGGACCGATCTCCCTTATGACCTGGTCTATGATTCTCTGACACCTGTTGCATACTGGCGTATTTCTCTGTGAGGGTTCATCGCATATATCGCAATTCATATTCTTTCTCCCTTGCTTCATATATTTAAAAGAGCTTTTATGATAAAAAACTATTCCCGGCGGAAACTACTAATAAGGTAAAAATCTAATCCAGATATGGGGGTTCAATATATGCAGGTAGAAGAGATTTTAAAAACAGTTACTGATAGGGTTGCCACTATGATCTCCACTAAGACCGTCATCGGGGAGAGCATAACCGTGGAAGGTAAGACCATCATACCTGTCACCAGGGTAAGCTTCGGCTTCGGGAGCGGCGGCGGTGAAGGGAAGGGGAAAACGGGCGACGTAGGTACGGGAAGCGGCGGAGGGGCTGGTGCTGTCATACAGCCGGTCGCATTCCTGGTTATATCTAAGGAAGATGTGCGGGTGTTCGCAGTGCAGGGCAAGGGAGTGATTGCCCAGCTATCTGAAGTGATCCCTGAGATAATGGAGAAGTACAGGTCGATCAGGGAGGAGCAGGTGAAGGAAGAACATCACGGGACCTGAGAAGAGAGCCTGAAGTTGTCGGTAATTGCTGTTGTACTGGCGGTTATTGCAGCACTGTTGATGATGGTGCTGCTTTTCCCAGTAACGATCTATATCAGTTCGGTGAGGACGGGAGGGAAAATAGATGGAAGCTTTGACATAAGCTGGATAGTGCTCCAGTTCAGATATGCATTAAGGAATAAGCAGGTAGAAATCCTCTTTTTTGGCAGGCATGTAACTCATGTGCCGGGCAAGAAAAAGCAGCCTGAGGCGGCAGGAAAACCGGAAAAAAAGAAAAAGAAAAGAACAGGGAGAATGCCTCCCATCGGCGACATTCTCAACCTGAGCATACCTGCCCTCCGGCTTTTTATAGGTCTTGTGCGCGCCTTCAGGTTGAAATACTTTGATATTTACGTCACTTTTGGCGCTGGCGACCCTGGATACACCGGGATGCTGGCTGGATACCTTTATGCCATCCAGGGCTCATCCTGTACAGGACATAATATCAGATGGTCTGCAGACTTCACAAGACAGATACTTGATTGGAACATGAGAGCGAAAATCTCTTTGATCCCGGTCCGGATGTTGCCGCCTGTAGCAGGTTTTGTTACCAGCAACCAGGTCTTAAGATCAGGGTTGCATATTATCAGAGAGATAGCGGCAGGCTAATATAATACCTGGTTAAACAAAGCAAATTGAGGATATGCAGATACCGGTGGAAATGCTGCTCTTCGGGTAATTGGAGAAAACATTTATCACGATTGCAAATAACAGGAAGAGCATGAAGCTCTTCGTCCCCTCGCCAGGGCATCTCAACAGCCTCAAGGAACTGCTGACAGCAAAGGATAAGATATACTCCATATTCATGGCAGGCTCTCCGGACTACATAGGTACGGGCAGGAGCAATCTTGCATCCCCGCAGCTTGAGGACATAGCTATGCAGACTGAGTATGCACACAGGCACGGGGTTAAGATGGAGATGGTCCTGAACTCAAGCTGCATGGGAGGGAGGCAGCTCACGCCTGAGGGTTTCAGGATAAACCACTGGTACATAGAGAGGCTGGTGGATGATATCGGTGTGGACTCTATCGTCGTGGCTGACCCCTATCTTGTCGAGACCATTGCAAGGGATTTTGATGATATCAGTGTCGTGGTCTCGGTGCTCGCTTTCGTGGATTCGCCGCAGAAGGCGGAGTTCTTTGTCGGGCTGGGTGCGGATTCGATAGTCATAGATTCGAACGTTAATCGGCACTTCGATGTGCTCCACGCAATTCGCGACTCGGTGGACTGTGAGCTGAAGCTCCTGGTGAACGAAGGCTGCCTCTACCGCTGCCCTTTCAGGTACGCTCATTTTAATTTCTTCTCTCACGCCTTCGGGCCTGAGCCAAGACCGAACGTGCTGGATGACTACTATTACTTTAAATGCCTGGAACTGCGGATCTCCCATCCAGAACAGATCATCAAATCGCCCTGGATAAGACCTGAGGATGCCAAGCAGTACAGGGATATCACGGACGTCCTCAAGATAGGGGGCAGGACGCATTTCGTGGACTGGATACTTAACTGCGTGAACGCGTACTACAGTGAAAGCTATGAAGGGAACCTGATGGACCTTCTCGATTGTCCCAAGGACTTAAAGGACCTGTTCGACATACCCAACAAAAGCCTTGACGGTGTTCTGGAGCAGCAGTGGAAGAGCTGCAAGAAGGTATGCAATAAGTGCGGCTACTGCAAGAACCTTACAAAAAAGGTCACAAGGACTTATGCGCAGGGCGGCACTGAGCTTGAGAGCCTCGTGCCGCTTGGGAATTTCACGGCCAAGGCGTAAGCATTGGTATGAACATTGACAATTTTGAGCCTAAAGGAGCCTGAAGGAGCCCTCCAGCACTGCCAGGAAGTATTCATAGAACGGCGGCAAGTTCTTAAAGCTCAGCAGGTACATCCAGCTAAAAGACGTGAAATAGAAATACGCCGGGATCAGGAGCCAGGCAGCAAGCCTTAAAAACCTGACCGCCCCTCCGGGCGAATTGCGGCTCTCTTTTACCTCTGCGTTCCAGCCTTTCAGGATAAGAAACATCACCAGGAGTATGGAAGCTGCAGAGAGCAGACCCGGCCTGAAATCCCCTGTAAGGATCGCATACCTTATAACAGGGTTTGCCTCTGAGAGACCGGGCTGATGCGTCCCTATGATCGTCATCAGAGCATCCAGGTAGATTACGAAAAGGTAGACCATCGCCCAGTTCTTGCTTTCTGAAAAGAAGCTGCTAATACGTGTTTGAATGGCGTTCATCTAATTTGAGCATCCTTTTTGCCAATCAGTACGTTTAAGAGGTATATATTTGTTTTTGCCCTCTCCTTCCAGCCAGAATATTTTGCACCTGAATTTTAGTACCGACAGGGATATATCTACCATAGTCAGCAATTATACCCCAGGTGATCAAGATGGTAGATGTTCTTACTGTCGTCGTTGTTCTGATCGGGATTATATACGGCTATTCAAGAAAAGGAAGAGAAGGTTATCTACAGATACTGAAAAAAGGTCTGATAATAGGACTGATCATCGGGCTGATCATTACAGTGATCGGGTTCCTGGCAGGAGGATTTTTCGGAGGAATCGTGGGAGGGCTCATAGGAGGATTCCTGGCAGGGCTTGGCGCGCTCAGGTTTGTAATATCAATCGTTATAATAACCATCGAGTTCATTATCGGGGTCTTTATAGGGGATTTCCTTGAGAGGGGGCTGAAGTGATCTTTTTTACCTTTTCGCAGCGAGCAATGCATCGAACTTCCTTGACCATTCATTAAAATCCATCACATAATCCACGCCGCAGACCCTATTCAAATCCCTCCCCGCAAACAGTTCCCTGATGCGTCGTCCCCCTTCTACCGTTTTTGCTCCAGGTCCATAGGGGTTGAACCTCATCCTCCCGTCGGCGAAGACATAATCGCATACGAAGAATACGTCCTCAAAGAAATAGCAGGTAAAACCCGGCGTATGACCGTCGATATGGTATGCTTCTATTCCATCCTCTTTAAAATTGCCCAGGAAAGTTCGGTCGAAGGTAAAACCCCTGCACAACCTGAACCTTGAATCTGCAGCGTGTATCCGGACCGATGAGGAGAAATATTCCCTGTACTGGTTGGACGCCCCGAGGAAATGGTGGTGGGTGAACAGTATCTCATCCATGGGAGGAAGGGTCTTATCAAAGCATGAGGGGCAGTCTATCCAGTATGTCCTGCCGCCTGCGCGGATGCGGTAGGCGGCATGTTCCAACCCCAGTTTGGGAAATGAGTTCAGCCTGGATACACTGCCCGTGACAGGTGTCTCGATCACCCTGTACCGGGCAGAGCATTCCTGTGAAGTTATGAACCTGTCTTTCGTAGCGCCGCAGAAAGGGCAGTTATCGGGCAGATATCCTGCCATGTTATAGCCGCATACGGTGCAGACGTACTGCTCCACTAAACTCTTCATAGCATCAGTTCAGAAGCTCTATTAAAACCTGCCCATCACCGCTTTTACTTCGGATAAATAGCCTTTCCTGGTCGCGTCGTCAGTAGAAGGCACCGCAGTAAAGAACTTATGCTCCAGCACCTCCACGCCGCAGAAATTAAAGATACCCATATCCGATGTTCTCTTCATGGCATCGAACAAACCTGATTCCTCGTAGATCTCTTTAGTGGCTCCTGTCGTGTTGAAAATGACAGCCTTTTTCTCCGTGAGCAGCCCGACAGGTCCCCATTCTCCTGCAGCGTAAGCAAAACCCAGAGAGAACACGCGGTCTATGTAGCCCTTTATCATGGCTGGCAGGGCTGTCCACCAGATAGGATAGATGAAGGTAATAACGTCCGCCCTTGAGATATGCTCCTGTTCAACCTTAATGTCGGGCGGTATATTGCCGGACTGGAACCCTACGAAATCGCTGCCCTTCAGAACAGGGTCAAAGCCCAGTTCGTACAGGTCTCTTACGGCTACCTCATGTCCTTTCGCTTTAAGCTCTCTTGCCGCAGTCTCAAGAATCGCGTGGCAGAAGCTCTTTGGATTCGGATGCGAATAAACGATTAAATGATTCATTATATCTCCCTAATCGGATATCTCTCTTACGATACATATGTGTTTCGGATGACCAGTTTTACCCTCTCGTCAACTATTTATGAGAGCCGGATCAAATTAACGTACCGTGGGAGTACAAATGATAACCATCCGCAACCCGGAAACCATCTACCAGGCTCACGGCGAGATAGAGAACGGCACGTTCCACGGAAGGTGGCACTTCTCTTTCGGTGAGTACTATGACCCTGAGAACACCCATTTTGGCACCCTGCGCGTCTTCAACGATGACACGCTCTCGCACGGCGCAGTATGGCCTCTCCACCCGCACCGCGATAACGAGGTTGTGACCTACTGTGCTGAAGGGGAGTTCAGGCACGCTGATGAACGCGGGAAGGGCGGGATACTCAAAAAGGGCTGGGTACAGCATACAACCGTAGGCACGGGGATGTGGCACTCCGAGCTAAACAACCTGCCGGATAAACCCATGCGCTTCATCCAGATGTGGTTTTACCCATCAAAGCGCGGGCTTCCGCCCTCTGTCGAGCAGAAAGCGGTGGAGAAGCAGGAGAGGACGAACAGGTTTTTGCCCCTTGTCTCAAATACCCATCCCGGAGCACTGGGCATAGTCTCGGATGCTGCGGTGTATTCCTGCTTCCTTGAGGCTGGTAAGAGAGTAAACCATGCGCTTGCTGAAGGTCGCGGAGCATACCTTTACGTGCTTGAGGGAGGACCTGTGAAAGTGAACGGGAACACAGTCCCTGCGCTCGGTGCGGCAAAGGTAACGGATGAGCGAGAACTGCGCATTGAAGCGAAAAAGGATACAGAGCTTTTGCTGGTGGACGTGCTCTTGGTCTAATCTCAGCCACTGCGATGCACATCCAGGGTCGCGCCTCGGTGGAGGCAATCGATAGTTTTAATATACGCTATTTTCTTTTTAGACCTTGGTGGAAATATGGAAAAAGAGCCAGTCCCGAACGAAATTACGGTACAGCTTACGAAATGGAATACACAAGCAAAGATGCTTAGGGGTATTCACATCCTCCTGGGTTTAATAGCTATAATCGCATCCGTAACGGTTGCATCAAGACTATTTCCGGCCGATAGTAATATTATAGCATGGATTGCTTGGTCAGCAGCAATTTCAGCAGCTATTCTTACGAATCTGAATCTAGGAGCAAAATCCAACAATATGCGCAACGCCTGGAGGAAATTAAATGCGGCAGTTTTGAGGTACAGAACAGAAGGTGATAAATTTACCATTAAAGATCTGAACGATGCCTATGAGAACGGTGAAAAAACAATAGGCGATGTGGAGGTAGATGTATCTGCCACAGGAGGGCGTTAAATAACCTCTCGGATGGAATCATCTGTGTGATTCGATTTTACTTCTCCTCACCTTTTTCATCGGAGAGCCGCATACAGGGCATACGTCCCCTTCAGGGAACCGCCGCTTGCATCCTATGCAGAGCTTTTCCCAGAGCAGAACGTCCCTTATCGTCCTCTGTGCAGCAGGCATGACCTTTATCCCAAGCTGGATAGCTGTATTCTGCACTGCGAAATCATCAGTTATAAGGATCGTCTCCTCGCGCCCTGAGTATTCAAGCGCTTTTGCAAGGATATCGATATCCGTACTTGAAAGCTCTTCGCTGTCCTTTGTTATGCCTGCCTTTGTCCTCACTTCCTTCCTGAACTTCGCAAGTGCAGGCTCAACCCTCACGTTCATCAACTCCATGATAGTGCGTGAGCTTTCGTCCCGAAGCTCCTCGACTACGGATGGAACGGTTATTATCTCTCCTTCAAGTCTTTTTCTGGTGATAAATAAGGACGCATCGGCAATATAGATCATATCTTCATTCCTTAGATGATTCAGCTGTATGATGAACTATAATGCTTTTATTCTACATCTACTCTTTCAGAGCGTAAAATTTAATGCATTGTAAACCATCTCGAACAAAAAGTTTACAATCATAAGGTTTTATGCTTGAAAGTATCCGTTCCAAACTCGAAGATGGCACTCCTATAAGCTTCAGAGAGGCAGTGGCGCTCATGAGCATTAAAGGCTACGAGTGCATGGAGCTTTTCTCCCTTGCGAATAAAGTCCGCTCCAGGCTGGGGGACGGGGTGGATCTCTGCTCCATCACCAATGCGAAATGCGGTCTATGCCCTGAGGACTGCAAATTCTGCGCACAATCCGTGCACAACGACGCGGATGTAACCCCCCACCCTCTCCTGGATGAGGAAGAGATCCTCGATATGGCTCTCATGATGCAGGAAGAAGGAGCGGGGAGGTTCTGCATGGTCATAAGCGGGAAAGAAGCGAACGAAGAAGATTTTAACAGGATACTGGATTCGATACGGAGGATCAGAAAAGAGACCATGCTATCGGTCTGTATTTCCCTGGGCACGCTCACAAAAGAGAAAGCAGATGCGCTCAAAAGAGCTGGCGCAACAAGGATACATCACAACCTTGAGACATCGAGGGATTTTTTCAGCAACATATGCACCACGCATTCATACGATGAAAAAATAAAGACCATACAGGTCGCAAAAGAAGCGGGTATTGAAATATGCTGCGGAGGGATAATCGGGATGGGTGAGTCAGCAAGAGACCGCGTCGAGCTTGCCTTAACGCTCAGGGAACTGGATGTGGATTCCGTGCCCATCAATATCCTGAACCCCATAAAAGGCACGCCTCTTTACAACGCGGAGCAGATAAGCCCCCTGGAAGTGCTAAAGACGGTAGCGGTCTTCCGCCTCATCCTGCCTGAGAAGAATATACGACTCGCCGGGGGAAGGGAGAAGAGTCTCCGGGACCTGCAATGCCTCTGTCTTCTTGCGGGCGCGAACGGTCTTCTCCTGGGGAATTACCTCACAACTCCGGGCAGGGCACCAAAAGAGGATATCAGGATGATACAGGACCTGGGACTTATTCCGGGGGTAGTACATGTATAGCGTACGGATGAGGGCAGAGAGGGATAAAAAGCACATCTCCGGGGCTGAGCGAATCGTTGAAGAAGAGAACATATCGGCGGCTGTATCCATGCTGGCAGAACGGGCGCTATCCCACGAGAGAGGAAAACCTGACCTTGTAAATATTTCCGTTGAAGCATTAAAAACCCCCATCAAAAGCGTGATATCACTGCCGCTTATCCTGGCACGGGTTGAGGATACAAAAGAAGGCAGAGCCCTTGCAAGAAAATTGCTGATCACACTCAAGATACCGCTTTTATGCATAGAAAGAGCTCTTACCCTCCTGGAGACCGGTCCTGCAGACGGGGAGAATATGAGAGGGGCGATCATCATGAACATGCTGGGGGAGCGCCTTGAACCTGATAAACATCGAGGCATCAGAGCCTCGCGCATGGATATTAGCAGAGAAGCATCCAGAGAACTTGAGCATACGATTGCATGTGCAGGACTGATGCCGTATTACACCTATATAAGCGAGGCTCTTGTTCTTGCTACAAAGGTCTCCTCAGTGGAGGGAACCATCGCCGAGCTCTGCTGGTCTGACGACCCCTCTTATACAGCAGGCTACGTAGCCTCAAAGGAACTGGGATACATACGCATCCCGCACCTGAAACAAAAAGGGGACAACCATGGAGGGAGGGTATTTTTCGTGAACAATATAGACCTTCAAAATTACATTCATGAGATGGAGAATGCTCCTGTCCTGGTCAATAAGTTCGGCGGACTGAAGGAGGTTCCTAAGGATAGAATATAAGGAAAATACAAGGAGGATAAATAAATGAAACAGCAGCAGGTATTGAAAATAAGAGAACCAGTGAAAAAACAGGCGGCAAGTATCGCTATCTTGGGTGCAGGCGGTCTCGGGATGGCGGCGGCAAAAATACTCTCAAGAAAAAAAGAGATGAAGCTTACAGCCATAGCAGATAAGACCGGCTATGTCATTGACCCGGAAGGGATTGATCCAGGGCTTCTTGAGAATAAAAAGCCGGGCGATATTGGCGAAAGAACAGATGATGCCATAACCGAAATAATAAAAAACTCGGAGAACTTTGACGGTATTTTTGTTGCGCTTCCAAACCTGGCAAACGAGTTCATTCCCGGTGTGGCATCAAGGTTCGCAGAGCACGGCTACAGCGGCGTGATGGTGGACGCTCTCAAGCGCTCGCAGGCAGTTGAGGCGATATTCGGGCTGGACGATAAGCTGAGGGATGCAGGAATTACGTATATCACAGGCGCAGGCGCAACACCGGGACTGCTCACATGCGCGGCTGCGATAGCAGCCAACTCTTTCATGGAAGTGACAGGCGTGGCTATCAATTTCGGCGTCGGCGTAGCCAACTGGGAATCATACCGGGCGACAATACGTGAGGATATCGCTCATCTTGAAGGCTTTAACCTTGAAAAAGCAGCGAACATGACCTGTGCCGAGATCAAGGAAGAACTTGATAAGAGAAAAGGCATACTTTACCTCAGCAATATGGAACATGCCGACGACGTACTTCTTGAGAGGGCAGGGATCGTATCCCGGGAAAAAATAAAAGTGGGAGGCATGGTAGATACGAGGAACCCCAGAAAACCGGTCAGCACTACCATGACCCTGACGGGCAGGACGTTTGACGGCGCAACATCAAGCCACAGGTTCATACTGGGAGACGAGACCACGATGGCTGCAAATGTCGTCGGTCCTGCTCTTGGCTGGATGAAGGCAGGGCTTGAGTTCCATGCGCGCGGCATATACGGCGTTTTCGGCTCGGCTGAGATAATGCCAAGGTTCGTGCGATGAAGTCGGACTGGCTGAAGGAAGAGCTTACAGATATAAAAAACAGGGGACCATACCGCAGGCTCAGCATTATCGAGAGCGCCCAGACGCCGAGGATAATAAAGGACGGAAGGGAGCTCTTACTCCTTTCCTCTAACAATTATCTGGGTTTAACGACCCACCCGGAGGTAAAAAAAGCAGCAATTAAGGCTATAGAAGACTACGGCTCCGGGGCAGGAGGGGCAAGGCTCACGACAGGGAACATCGAGCTGTATGATAGCTTTGAGGAAAGAATAGCCAGGTTCAAGGGCACAGAGGGTGCGCTGGTATTCAGTACGGGGTACATGGCGAACATCGGGATAATATCCGCAATTATGGGCAGGGGCGACCTGATTCTCAGTGATGAGCTTAACCATGCAAGCATAATCGACGGTTGCCGGCTGAGCCGCGCCGATGTGGAAGTCTATCCCCACAAAGATGTGCAGTGCATAGAAAAAGTACTGAGCGCCTCGAATCACCGCAAAAAACTCATTGTCACGGACGGTATCTTCAGCATGGACGGGGATATAGCCCCTTTGCCCGAGATAGTTGAGCTTGGCGAGAAGTACGATACTATGGTCATGGTGGATGATGCACACGCCACAGGCGTTCTGGGAAAGCACTGCAGGGGCACATGCGATTTTTTTAATGTGGAGGTGGATATAAACATGGGAACGCTGAGCAAAGCCCTTGCAAGCATTGGAGGGTATGCAGCGGGAAGCAGCGAACTTATGGATCTCCTGCGCAACAGGGCGCGCCCGTTCATATATTCGACCGCGCTTCCTCCGCCAGCAATCGCTGCTGCAAAAGCTGCCATAGATATTATCGAGAAGGAGAATCCCGCGAAAAGGCTCTGGCAGAACGTGGCTCTCTATAAAGAGGGTCTTGCAGACATGGGAATGGTAATTAACAGCGAGACCCAGATCATACCCATTATGACAGGAGAGGCGGGGACAACGGTGGAAGCTGCTGCCGAGCTTGAGAGGCTTGGGGTTTTCGCGCAGGGAATCCGCCCACCGACAGTCCCTGAGGGAAAAGGAAGGATAAGAACATCACTTATGGCTACACACAGCGAACAGGACATAAGTGATGCCCTGGATGCAATCATGGTAATCAAGGAGAGGTTCAGACTGTAGGTCATGGCTGGAATATTCATCACAGGAACTGACACAGGCGTGGGAAAAACGGCAGTTGCGGCTGGACTGGCAGGAGCCTTAAAAAAGCGGGGCTACAGCGTCGGGGTAATGAAGCCCGTTCAGAGCGGTGCTGCTATGAGGAACGGCGAACTTTATTCACAGGATGCTGAATTTCTGATGGCGGCTGTAGATGAAGTCGAGGCAGGGCTTGCATGTCCTGTACTTCTAAAGGAAGCGCTGGCTCCAGCCGCGGCAGCGCAAATCGAAGGAAAGGATATCGATCTAACCCTCATAAAGGACGCCTATACAGAGCTTGAAAGACAGTATGATATAGTGATCGTGGAAGGTGCAGGCGGGATAGCTGTGCCTTTAAAAGACAGGTTCCTCATCTCTGATCTGATAACATACCTTGGCATACCTGCTATAATCGTTGCACGCGCAGGGCTTGGAACAATAAACCACACAGTCCTTACAGTCGAATATTCAAAGAGTTCAGGGATATCTATAATAGGAATAGTACTGAACAATTACAGAGGCGGAATGGCAGAAGAAACAAACCCGAAAATAATAACAGAACTGACAGGCGTACCCATACTGGGGATAATTCCCCACGATCCAGCTATAGACGTAGAGGGAGGCAGCCTTGGAAATATTTTATCGCTTATAGAGGGGAGCGTGGATATGGAGAAGATTATTCGCTCCGTTTATAAATCAATACCCGGTAGTCGTATATAAATACTAACAAACCAATAATAAAAAGGGAGATACCTATGGAATTGATCTCTGTAAAAATCGACGCGCCGGTGGAGACGAACCTGATACTCGGACAGACGCATTTCATCAAAAGCGCCGAAGATCTCTACGAAGCTCTCATAAGCACAGTACCAGGCATAAAGTTCGGCCTGGCGTTCTGCGAGGCTTCAGGGAAGTGCCTTGTCAGGAGCGAAGGCAACGATGAAGAGCTAAAGAATGCGGCAAAGAACAATGCGCTCGCCCTTGGTTGCGGTCACAGCTTCATTATATTCATGAGGAACGCCTACCCGATAAACGTACTGAACGCAATAAAGAACCTACAGGAGGTATGCAGCATCTTCTGCGCCACCGCGAACCCTGTTGAGGTCATTATAGCACAGACCGTGCAGGGCAGGGGTATACTCGGCGTGGTGGATGGAGAGAGCCCGAAAGGTATCGAGGGCGAAAAGGATATACAGGACAGAAAATCTTTCCTGCGGAACATCGGGTACAAGAGATAATGGGAAGGGATTACCTGAAAGTAAGGGTTCCTGCCACCTCAGCGAACCTGGGGGCTGGCTTTGACGTGTTCGGTATCGCGTTAGGGACACCTGCTGACATAATAGAGATCGAAAAGAGCAACAGGATCGAAATAAAGGTCACAGGGAGAGATTCAGAGTTCGTACCTGCCAACCCGGAGAAGAACACGGCAGGGATAGTTGCGTCCATACTTTGCAGACCTGTGAAAATAACAATACACCGGAATATACCCCTTTCAAGCGGACTCGGGAGCAGCGCCGCGCCTGCTGCCGGGGTGGCGTTCGCATTGAATGAAATGTTCGACCTCGGGCATTCTAAAGAAGAGCTTGTCCAGATCGCGGCAAAAGGGGAAAAAGCAGCATCCGGGGTAGCGCATGCGGATAACGTGGCACCGGCCATCTGCGGCGGCTTCGTGATAGTGCATAACGATAAGGTGATCTCATTTATGCCGAAGAACATAGGGATCGTTGCAGTACATCCTGATATAATAGTGAGCACGCGGGTGGCACGCTCAATCCTTCCGAAAAAAATCCCGCTTGAGGATATCTCCTTTAATACAGGGAGCGCAGCTTCGATGGTCGTCGGCATGATGAGGGGCGATATTGAGCTCATAGGGAAGAGCATGGAGAACAGGGTGATCGAGGAGGTACGCTCAAAGCTCATCAAAGGGTATGCCCAGGTAAAAAAGAGTGCGCTTGATGCAGGCGCTGCAGGTATAACCATAAGCGGCTCAGGTCCCACCATGCTCGCAGTATGCCGGATGGATGAAAGGAAAAAAATAGCGCAGGCTATGGTACAGGCTTTTGGAGAAAACAATATCCGGAGCGAGTCTTTCACCACGACGATAGGAAGAGGGGCAGAGGTTATCGAGTGACCAATCAGACATCTTAAGTTTTATGTTCATGATGAACAAGGCTTAAGACGGTGGAAATATAATACAAATTAAAGCACAGAAATTCCAGTGCTAGATATGTTAACTTTAGGGGAAGTGGGAAATATTATGAGAAGATTGAGCATAGCTATAGTAATACTTGTTATAGCGGGTCTGATGGCAGCGGCAGGAGCTGCATTATCTGTTCTTCCTGCCATACAGAACCCGGCAGTAGAGAATAAACAAATAAAAGATATAACTTTAGATAATGTAGGCGGTGCTGACGACCGCCTGAGCAATGTTATAGGCAGGAATGAGAGTAGCATAAAAAGGGCTATAAGCAGTACCGGGACTGCTACGAGTACCGGGACTGCTACGCCGAGACCTGAACAAACCGTCGGACCTTTAGTTCCGGTCGGGGAGGGGACTGAATTCGCACTCCGGATCAACAACAGCATACAGGAGAAAATAAATGAGGGAAGACATGTCTTCCGCTTTGATACGTTCGGCGATGAAGATTTCTGGGGAGGGACACTTAAGCTGCACCAGGCCATCAAAGGTGAGAAACTTGGAGGCGTGGGCACAGGCGTAAGCCCGAAGACCGCGCTTGATGTTGGTCTGAAGGTTGATGCGGATGCTCTTCCCGCACCGCTTATCCAGGACCTGAAGGCTGGAAAGGTAGATCTTAACGATCCGGCTACAACAGTTGCCCTTCTTAAACTTAATTCAGTGGTGGGCGTAAAGGGATTCTTCAATGAGAGCGGTGATCTTGAATCCGTGGGCATAACATGCGCCTTCTGCCATTCCACTGTCGATGATGCGCTGGCTCCCGGCATCGGTCACAGGCTTGACGGCTGGGCGAACCGAGATCTCAATGTCGGGGCGATAGTAGCACTTTCTCCCAATCTGACAGTATTTGCTGATCTCCTGAACACCGACATACCAACAGTGAAAACAGTGCTCAATAGCTGGGGAACAGGGAAGTTTGATGCTGAGCTTATCCTGGACGGCAAAGCATTTAATCCTCAGCAGGTCACTGATGGCGTCGTAACCGGAACGAATGTATCGGGCGCTACATTGCTCCCTAACGCTTTCGGTCTGTCAGGCTTTAACCAGCATACATGGACGGGAGCGTGGGGTACTGTAACGTACTGGAACGCTTTTGTCGCCAACCTCGAAATGCATGGAAAAGGAACTTTCTTTGATCCCAGGCTGGATAACACAACAAAGTTCCCGATAGCTGCTGCTAATAAATTCGGGCACCTACGGACCGGTCCTGATGAGGATATGATCACCTCTAAACTTCCGGCGCTACACTTCTACCAGCTTGCCCTCCCGTCACCGAAACCGCGACCTGGCGTAGACTTTGATGAGGGGGCGGCTGAACGCGGGCATGGACTCTTCAGAGAAAAGGCACAGTGCAACAACTGCCATGTAGAGCCTCTTTGGACTGAGCCCGGATGGAACCTGCACAAACCAGAGGAAATCGGGATCGACAGCTTCCAGGCAGACAGATCGCCGGACGGTGTATACAAAACGATGAACCTTGGCGGCATATTCGTACGCGAGAACGGCTTATTCATGGAGCCTGAGAACAAGGGTCGCTTCTACCATGATGGTCGCTTCGCTACTCTGCTTGACGTTGTGAACCATTACAACAACTTATTTAGTCTTGGTCTGACCGAGCAGGAGAAGAATGACCTGATAGAGTACCTCAAGTCGCTTACGAGCCCGTGAGGCGGTTCTTAGAAGAAAAATCGAAACGGTTATAAGAGGTTTTAACCCAATAAGCCACTTGATGGCTAAAAAGAAGCGCGCCAAACCTGTCAAGCCTGAAAAGAAATCTAACCTGACCCTGATATACGCAGGACTGGCTGTACTGCTTATCGCGGCAGTGGCTTTATATCTCTCTACAGGCACAGAACCGGAGAAATCACAGGAAAAACTCCCGACAGTAGGCAAGTTCATCAAGCTCAATAAGCAGAGCACATACGAGCCCGGGAAAGTTAAAATAACCGAGTTCTTAAAATTCAACTGCGGCCACTGTTATCAGCTCGATCCGCAGATGCCGTCCATAAAACAAAAGTACGGTGACAGGGTTGAGATCACTTACAAGCCGATGCTTTGGAGAACATTGCCCCAGGATTCGGGGTTCAGAAAGAGCATAGAGGCATACATCCTTGCGGAGAGGACGGGAAAGGGCGAGGAGATGAAGGACGCTCTCTTCAAGGCTATGTTCGTTGACAATAAAGACCTGACAAGCGAGGATATTCTTGTAGAAATCGCCAGTAGCGTGGGGCTTGGCGATGAGTTCACAGCGGCGCTGAAGAACGGCGATGCGAAGAATGAGGCTGAAGCGAATATCCAGCTTGCTGAATCCTACCAGGTGGATGAGACGCCTACCATAATAGTAAATGGGAACCTGAAAGTTACGCCCACCCTGGTGAACGGGGATATGACCGCGATGGCGAACAACCTGGATGCGATTACAGGCTCACTTCTGCGTTAGATTATCCCTGCATACATCAAAACTGCAATAATGAGGAGCGTTACACCAGTTATCAGCCGCAGCGCTGACCTCTTCTCTTTCCTGAACGTCTCCACTTTCTCAGGGTTCAATCCGAAGGCTATGGCCGCACCCAGGATAAGTACAGGCAGCACAACGCCCAGGTTATAGGCTGCAAGGTAGAGCAGCCCTTCGCTTTCGCCGCCCCTTACCATGTTAAGTATAACAAAATAAACCGCGCCCACGCATGGGGCTTTTATGAGCGAGAAGAGCGCGCCGATAAAGAATGCAGCCGGGAGGCTTACATTTTTTGTCACGCTCTCGGTGAGGCGGATGAAGGCTTTCGGGGTGTGGAAGGAGGATTCCGTGTTTTTTCGCAGATGGTAGGCATCATACACATGCCATATCCCCAGGAGGCTTATCAGGATAACAAGGAAGTTTTTTATAGTTGCCTGAAGCGAACCCGACTGCTCGATTATGCTGAGAAGACCAATCCCTACAGTAAGGTACGTTGCGAAAATACCCAGGCTGAACATCAATACGATGAGAAGCACGTTGCGCCTCCTGCCTGTGGTAGCGAGAGTAACGGACGCGATGAAAGCAAGTATTGCAAGGAGGCAGGGGTTGAATCCTGCCAGGAAGCCGACTGCGAGGACCGAGGGCACTGAAAGAACGATCTTTTTGTCGTTCGATATGCCTAATGGCGATGCAGAGGCTGTATCGATAGCATCTTTTATAAGTGTCTCAAGCTTGGCAGTATCTCCACTGTAACTTTCATACGAGATCAGTCTCCCTCTATTTATGATGATAGAAGGTACTCCGGGAATCTGGTACCTTATAGCCATCTCCCTTCCCTCCTCGTTGGCATTGTATTTCAAAAAGCTCACCCTGTCGCCGTAAGAGCTAATTAATTTCTCAATAACAGGTGTGGCTTTCTCGCATTTCTGGCAGCCGGGGATATAGAAGTACTCAACTGTCACTAAGCCGCCGGATGTGTCATTATCTGCCCGCGGATCATAAGTTTTTGTATTATTAATCAGTAGATTGCCGCCGTGTATATCCGAAACGTTCGTATCATTCCTTTCAAGCGTGATCTTCTTGTAGGCTTCAAAAGTCCTGCCGTCGATGTCTACCGTTGCATTAACGGCATACACGCCCGGTGAAAGCGCAGAACATTCCTCACACGACGGGGTCGTGAACTCAAAATCAAATCCATTGTAGCCTTTTTCGATATTGATCTCCCTTGTTTCGTTTATTAACGCTCTATTAAATGCGTTCCTTACCCCCGATACCTGGATCTGCCCTCTGTCACCTTTCGGGGAGTTAAACTCTACATGTGCTTTCAATGCTTCATTAGAATGGTAAATATCCTTATCAGTGGATATCAACAGGGTCAAATTTACAAAGTCCGCCTCTATTCTTCCGGCTCTATGCGTACCGCATACATTTGCGAGAGAGCCATCTTTATAATTACCTGTAAAATTTTTTCCTCCGATCAGAATTCCAGAGATACTGTTGTTCTCAAAATTTCCGCTGATGCAGACCCCTTTACCCTCAAAATTCCCGGGGTTTGATAAGAGTTCTGAAGGCACGGCATCTTTATAAGGAGATGAGTCAAGGCATCCAAGAGCCGCAAAAAACAAAAAGATAAGGATTAGAGGTATATATCTCATGATTGTTTCTTTTCTCTACGCTGTTCTATTTTTCGAAGAATTTCAGAAGAAATCTTCTGAATTCTTCATCTCTGATATGCAATATATAATCATTTTCCAGGACATGATACCATTTTTTAATACTTAAACCCACATGTTTCCCCAGACTGCACTTCGGGAGATCGGACTCAAGCAGCTTCTTTGCCTCAGTATATTTCCGCGGTATCTCCACCATATATCTCCCGTTTTTGATATACACGTTGGAAAAAGCGTTTGAGCCCTTGTATTTGTATTTGAACGCGCGGGTATGCTCGCCTAACCATACCTGCGGACCTGTGTGTTTTTTTACCTGCGGAAGCTTTGAGGATTCAAGCTCAAAAACGACCAGGGTTTTTTCATCAGCCCAGATGCCGCTGTTATATACGCGAAAATCATGTCCCTCAAGCATCTCCCGCACAGAATCTTCCATTTTATGAAGCTGCGGGAACAGCACATCCTCAACCACATCGGGAGTCTCAAATTCTACAGCTATCAGTGATGTCCCTCTTGCAGTCAGGGTGCTCTTAAAACCTGCATCATCAAGTGGTACGTAGACAGCAGGGCTGAAGAAATTTTCAGAAGGGCATTCCAGGAATTCGCAGCCTTTATCGATGAAAATGGAGAAGTTGTCAAGGGACAGCGCAGCAGCCACATTTCGCGCCGGGTCAGTGGGATCGACCATGACCAGAGGGTCTTTGTGCGCAACGCTGCCGTGCTTTTCTAGATCTATGGCTATGCCCGGCTTCCAGTTGCATGCAGCTTTGAGAACTTCCATGAACGAGCCGTAATGGATTACCAGCAATTCCACAAGGTAGCCGGAGAAGCCGTGCGTTTTCAACTCAGAGCCGTAAACGCCTGCTCCTCTCATGAACTGCTTCAGCAGCAGCACCTCATCCTCAAGCCCTCTGATCCTGGAAAGGACATAGCTATTGTGGAACGGCGTCCTGTCAACTGCTGATTTTATTTCCGCCGCGCTTTTCACGCCGAAAGCCGGGACTAGATCTACTTCAAATCCGTTGAAGATGGCGTTGATGTACGGATGCTCAGCGTACCTTTCCTCACAGCTCTCCGCCTCCTGCGCTATCTTCCGCGCCACGTACAGCCCTTTCTCCTCAAGGTACTCCCGCGATACGTCGGGCTGGAACATGATGAAAATATCAAGGTCGTGCTCCCCCGCAAGCCACGTTCCGCGTGCGGATGAGCCGACGAGTATCGCTTTGATGTTGAGCCCTTCTTTTTCGCCTATGGCGTTTATCCTTTTGATTATGCTCTCTGCCAGAGCCTGGAGTTTGCGCTTTTCCTGCTCGTTGGGTTTGATGCGGGAGAGGATTGAGGTGCGGATTTTATCAACGTCAGTCATTGCGGTTTTTCCTCCTTTGTGTCAAATTATCCCTCGAATTCTTCCAGTGATTCCTTAGGTTGCATCATTGCAACTATCGGATACATATCAAGGTACATTTTTGGGAACTCGCTGTGTCTATACTTTTCTACAATCTTAAAACCAAGTTTTTCATAAAAACTTATGGATTCGGGCTTGGAATCTACCGTAACGTACCGACACCCGATTACTTCAGAGACCGACATAGCTAAACCAATTGCAGCCAGTACCAGAAATCCACCAACACCTTGCCTTTCATATCTTTTATCAACAGCAAGTCTTGCAATCTTAATACTTGGATATTTATGGTAAGGATAACCCTTGATCCCATCATTTTTGGACTCAAAAACAGCAATCTCATGCCTTATGGTTAAAGGTATAACCTGAAGTTCATCGCGGGGAATTTTTTCAATTTCCATTAAGTTTTAAAATAAGTTCTGTAGATTCTCTTTGCTTCTTTGAACATCTCTATCTGTTCTTTGGTGACTTTCGGGTTCTTCCTATCTTCCCAGAAGCGCTTTGCATCCTCACCTTCCAGAACCAATCCGAGCTCAACAGGTTTTGCCATATCTTATCTCTTTACGATATTATGTAGTATATGTTCCGGTATATATCTATATTGCGCCAATTATCGTCTTTTAAATCGTCTCAAATTATAAAAATATTTTTATAATTTCATCTGCTCCAGTAATTCCTTCTTAATCCCCACCCTCCTGATAATATCCTCCCTATCTCTGTACGGTCTCCCCATCACTATCTTTCCAGCCTGCTTTCTCCCCACCCCCGGTATCTGCTCTATAATTTTAAGCGGCGCCCTGTTGATATCTATGGGTACAGGAATCCCCGTTATCGACCTGCGCCCGTAATCCGTCACCATTACATCATAGAACTTATTCAGCTCAACCTGCGCCGGGATGCCGACGAGGAGCGGGTACGTGGCAAGCTGGCGCCCGTAGGCCACTTTATCGAAAATCTCGGTACGTACGTCCCTCAGGACGGTACCCGCGGGGACAAGGCGGCGCAGCATAGGCAGATCAATCTCGTTCCGTACCTTTTCCTTATAGCGCAGGAACATATCCTTGTGTCTCACTGAAAGCTCCTCAAACCCGTGCATCCTCGTGCCTGCAAACGTCATCACCTGCCTGATATTCACGCGGCGCAGCATGAGACCGCTGTCAAGCACTTTTTTCAGGAACTGGTAATTCAGTTCAAAGGTCTTTTTCGTCTCGCCCCTCAATCCGTGCACGAAATTGATCCCGGGCAGAAGCTCTGGAAGACCGCTTGTCCCCCTCGCGCTGCCAGCTTCGTTCAAGAGCCTGACAGCCTCGAAGACCTCATCGGGCGAAGCTTTCAGGTCGTTCGCTGCTATCACTTCAGGGTCGGCGCTCTCCATGCCCAGAGCAGCCACGTCGCCAGATGTATGGTATTTCACGATGGTTCTGGCGATCTCCCGCGATTCCTCAGGGAACCTTGCCAGCGTGACAGGGTTTGCATTGTCCATGTGCAGTACTTTGAGTTCAGGGGCCACAGCCCTGATACCCCTGTAGAGCTCCTCGATAGCAGCCGGATCAGGAACTCCCCCTTTTGCCCGGTACATGAAGAGGTCAGGCTGCCTCCCTATCCTGAAATACCTCGCCCCCTGGCTGTACAGCGCCGAAGCCTCATTTACAACATCCGCGATCTTGCGGTAATCCGGCTTCCCGTAGAACGGCTCGGTGCAGAAAGAGCAGTGAAGATGGCGCGGGCAGCCGCGGTAGGTCTCAAGCTCGCACATCGTATATGGGAAATCCGGGTGCTGCCGGACTATGAACGCGCCCTTCACGCTCCATTGCCCGATCTCTGATGCCGCTCTCATCCTGTGCTTTACGCCCTCAGGCTCTTTTGCGCCATCCAGCAGGTCATATACGAACGCCTCTAAATCCTTTTTTGCAAGGGCGATACCTGGTATCGCCAGCTCTTTCGCAGCGCTGCCCCCCTCCTCGCCGAAGCCCAGCCTGATAGGTCCGCCGAGCACTTTTGTCCCGCCAAGGTGCGAGAGTTCCATAAGCTCCTTGCGGGTTACGGGCGAAGCTCGCAGGTATTTCCCCGGCACTGTCATGCCTGCAATTATAACTGTGAGATCGAACTGGTTCTTTTCTCTTCCCGTGCGGAGCTGGTCGATGGTGCGGTAGAGGATATTCTCCTCTTTTATCCCTCTTTCCACCATAGCCCCGGCTATGTACCTGGCATAAGGCGCAAGGTAGGGCGGCACGCCGAGGCATGCCGGTTCGTCCACGTAGCCATCTATTATAAGAGCGCGCATAGGTTATCTTTATCATGTTCAACTTTAATTAATGATTCTGATGACCGATATTTTCGAACTTGCACGCGAAGCCCTTAAATATACTGAAGAAGCAGGCGCGGATGAGGCTGAGATCTTCTGCATCAAGGGCAGGTCTATAACGATCGACGTACAGAGGGACGAGATAGATTTTGCAAGAGAGAGCCTGCTCTCAGGCATAGGGATAAGGGCTATCGTTAGCGGTGCTGTGGGTTTTTCAAGTACCAATGATGCATCACGTATCAAAGAAGCCTGCGTTCTGGCAGTGAGATCAGCCCGGGTCAGGGGCAGCGACCCGCAGTGGTCAGGGCTTCCCGAGAGAAAGAAACCTTCTGTCGTCAGGGATATTTTTGACAGGAGGCTTGAGGATATTGACATAGAAGCCTGCATTGATCATACTATGGATATGATCGAGGGCACAAAATCAATACCTTCAGCCGTACCGACATCGGGGCACTTCTCCTGTGCCAGCTCAACGCAATTGATACTGAACTCACACGGCGTTGAGGTAGAAGAGCCTGAGACCAGCATCCAGGCTTCAGCGGATACGGTAGCGAAGAACTCCGAGATCTCGACAGCTTCTGAATTTGATATATCAAGAAAATTGGATATTGATTTCCGTGCAATAGGGACGAGAGCCGCTCTTCTCGCCTCAAGATCGCTAAACGGGGTGGGCGTTGAGACAGGGGATACAGCCGTGCTCCTTGAGCCCATGGCTTTTGCTGATATCCTTGAGAACACGCTATTATCCTCGTTAAACGCCGATAACGTACAGAAAGGACGCTCATCCCTGATCGGGAAGCTGGATAAAAAGATCGCAGCAGAGGCTCTATCACTGGCCGATGACGGGACCCTTACTGCGGGAATAGGAACCGCATCCACGGACGATGAAGGAACTCCGTCGAAGAGGAACGAAATAGTGAAAGATGGTACGCTTCTGTCTTTCCTCTATGATTGTTATACTGCGGGCAAGGAGAAAAGGGAAAGTACGGGAAATGCAATCAGGTCATCGTTCACTTCCACGCCGTCGATAGGGATACGGAACCTGATAATCAGCCACCCATCATGCGATATAATCGCCGATACCCGCGAGGGCGTCATCATCAACACAGTTATCGGAGCGCATACCGCAAACCCGATATCAGGCGATTTCTCTGTAGAAGCGCGCAACTCTTTTAGGATCAGGGACGGTGAGGTCGGTTCGCCCATCAAGTCCATGATGCTTTCCGGGAATATCTTTGATGTGCTTCAGGGCATAGATGGAGCAGGAAAAGATGTGCGCAAAGTCGGGAATATCATCACACCGACTGTAAGGGTATCGAAAATGAGGGTCGTGGGATAGGACTTCCGCCCTTTATAAACTCATCAAGCATCGCCCTGGCATCCTGTTCCCGCATCTGCTGAGGGGGATGCTTCATGAAGTACGAGGATGCTTCCAGCAGGGGTCCTCCTATCTTCCTGTCAAGCGCGATCTTTGCGACGCGGATGGCATCCACGACCACGCCAGCGCTGTTCGGGCTGTCCTCCACAGAGAGCTTAAGGTCGATATACGCCGGGACGTCACCGAAAAGCCTGAAATCGATCTTAAGATGGCATATCTTGTTGTCGTTCAGGCAGTCGATGCACCCGTTCGGACCTGCGTACACGTATGCATCGTACGGTATCTGCGACGATACCGATTCGGTCTTGGAGATCTTTTTGGATTTCAATCTCGACTGGTCGGTCATATTCCGAAAATCCGTGTTACCGCCGATGTTAAGCTGGTATGTACTATCTATTCTCGCGCCCCTGTCCACGATCATCTGCGTCAGCGTGCGGTGGACTATCGTTGCGCCTACAAGGCTTTTAATATCATCGCCTATCACGGGAAGCCCGGCTCTCCTGAACTTCTCAGCCCATTCCCTGTTCGAAGCTATGAAGACCGGAATGCAGTTTATGAAGGCGCATCCAGCCTCAAGAGCCTGGGATGCATACCACCTGACAGCCTCCTCTGAGCCGACAGGAAGGTAATTTATCAGTATATCCGCTCTTGTGCTCTCCAGAACGGAAGCCACATCTTCAGGTTTTTGCGTCGGATCGACCAGGAAATAGTCTTTCATGTGCGGCGCGATCCCATCAAGGACATGTCCTTTCATTACCTCCACGTCCAGCTCAGGCACATCTGAGAATTTCTTTGTACAGTTCGGCTCTGCGAAAATAGCTCTGGACAGATCGGTTCCTACCTTTCTCCTGTCCACATCGAACGCTGCCACAGGTTTTATGTCTGAGATAAGATAATCGCCCATAGAATTATGCATCAATCCGGGAACGAGTTCATCGGAGTTCTTAACATCCTTATAGTACTCAAGTCCCTGGATTAACGATGAGGCGCAATTACCCACACCTGCAATTGCTATTCTGATTTCTGCCATTGGATTTCCTCTAATACCCGTTAGTTATTAGTTTTATCTAACTTAAAAGTTGTTATTTAAGTACTTTTCTGACATGTATAATTCTTTGGAACACAGTGATGAAAGAGAGGATAGCAATCAGTAAAACAGCCCAGTTGACCATACCTGTAAACGCACCTATTATCAGTATAATTACCCTTACCGCCCTCTCGCCAATACCTATGGTCGCATTCCCGCCCGCAGCCTCAGCCCTGGCCCTCGTGTAGCTTACCATGAGCGAGCCGACAATCGCCATGATCCCAATGAACCAGCCGGGAAAAGGGGAGATGGCAGTGAGATTGCCGTACGTTGCCCCGATCAGGACTGCGGCATCTGCAAACCTGTCGCAGACCGAATCAAGAAAGCCTCCGAACTTTGTAATCCTGTTGTTCTCGCGCGCCACTGCGCCGTCAAGGGCATCAAAGAACCCGCCCAGGAGGAGAAATATCCCGGCTGTTATAACCTCGCCCCTTGCAAAAAAAACCGCGGATACCAGGCTTATCAACAGGCCGGAAACAGTCAGTGTGTTCGGATTAACCGAGATGAACTTTTTTGCCAGAGGTCTTAATGCATCTCTGACAGAATCCTTAATCCTATCAAGCATTGCCTTTTTATTGCCGTGTGGGATTATTAATATTACTTTTAATTACTTCATACTTCTAAAGATATAGGATACAAAAGTGATCAGAATCAGGGTCAGAGATAATCCGAAGAACTTTTGCACATCTTCTATCAGGGGTGAATCCTCAAGTGAAAAGAAACGCGGAATATAGATCAGCGATACATGGAAGATGAGTACAAAAGCAAACAAAGCGAACAGAATGAACGCCTTTTTGAACTCACCGTATCTTAAAAATATCTTTGACCGTATCACATCAGGATCCTTGTTCCACAAATAATAGACTATATACATCAGTAAGGAAAAGGTAATTATAGCAACAGGGATTACTACTACCTCATTGATGATTTCAAGGGCGTTTTTCACGTCAAACATATGATTTTATCCATATGAACATCAATTAAATAAATATATCTGACAGTATGGACGAGATGGATATTGAGTTATTAAAATCCGCGCAGGACGGAATTCCTGTAGTATCCGAACCCTTCCTCAAGATAGCGGAGGAACTTGGAATATCTGAGGGTGAGGTTCTGGGAAGACTTGAGAACCTGATCAAGCAGGGAGTTATCAGGCGCTTTGGCGCATCCATCGGTCACAGGAGCATCGGTATAACTGCAAATGCCATGTGCACGTGGAACGTCCCGGATGAGCGGGTAGAAGAGGTCGGAGCGATAATGGCGGGTTTCCCCGAGGTCACTCACTGCTATGAGCGCCCGCGTTTCCCAGGCTGGAAGTACAACCTTTTTACAATGATACATGCCTATTCGCGGGACGAATGTGAAAAGATAGCAAAGGAAATCTCCAACGCCACAGGCATAAGGGATTACAGTATCCTTTTCAGCGAGAGGGAGTTCAAGAAAACCGGTGTAAGATTATGAAAAAATTTCTTCCCCTGATGCTTGACCTGGAAGGAAAAAAGGTGGTGATCTTCGGAGGCGGCGGGGTAGGTGAGCGCAAAGCCTCACTTTTTTGCGACCATGCTGACGTGGCTGTTATAAGCCGGGAGTTCACGCCCGAATTAAATCATCTCTCTCTGGCCGGGAAAATAAGAATTATAAAAGTAAAAGACCTGACCGAACAGGAGATACGGCAATATATGGAGAACGCCCTCATCGTTATCCCGGCTACGAATGATGCAGCTCTGAACGAGAATATTGCCCTGCTGGCGCATGAGAGCGGTAAACTTGTGGATAGGGTCGATGAACCGGGGGACGTAGTGGTACCATCGGTCATCAGGCGCGGAGATATCGTAATAGGCATCTCGACCCTCGGTATGAGCCCTGCGCTCTCAAGGTATATCCGTATGAGGCTTGAAGAGGTCATAACGCCCGAATTCGCGCTGATGTCGCAGCTTCAGCACGAAGTGCGCGAGATGTTGAAAACGCAGGTAGCAGACCAGAAGAGGCGCAGGGAGATACTGTGGAGTATCATCAATGATAGTGATGTATGGAGCGCCCTTGGCGAATCTTATGAAAAAGCATATAAAGTAGCTTCAAAACATATAGGATAGGCAGGAAAACGATGTCTGAAATATCAAGCATGCTTATTACCCATACCAAGGCGAGCATCGTGGAGATGGAGAATGCATGGCACGGCGGCATAGACCATCTTTTGATGCACCTGAAAATGCACGAGCTCGTAGAGGAATGCGCTGTGCTCAAGACCTGCAACCGCGTTGAGGTCTATGTTGTTTCACCGAAAGGGAGCAAGGTGCTTATTGAATTTGCCAAGCACATGAAGGTCTCATCCAGGATCATTGATTTCCTCGATCACGATGAGTCGCTGCGCCACCTCCTTCGGCTCACGTCGGGTCTTGAGTCCATGATCGTGGGTGAAGACCAGATCCTCGGTCAGGTAAAGGAATTGTACGGACTGGCAAAGAAAGCTGGCACTGTCGGAAAGACGCTGGATACAGCTTTTGGCAAAGCGATACAGGTAGGGAAGCGCATCCGCAACGAGACCGGGATCAATAAAGGCTCGGTCTCCATAGGTTCCGCTGCTGTTGAGCTTGCCGAGAATGAGCTTGGAGGGCTGGACGGGAAGACTGTGATGGTAATAGGTGCAGGAGAGATGGGGACCCTGGTAGCTAAAGCACTTGCTAATAAGAACATCAAGGTCATCTACGTGGCGAACAGGACGTTCGATAAGGCCGAGACCCTCGCCTGCGAGCTAAATGGCAAAGCTGTGAGGTACGAATTGATGGAGAACTATATTCCGCTCTCGGATGCGGTGATAAGCGCGACCTCCGCGCCGCACTTCGTCCTGACGCAAGAGATAATCTCACGTGCGATGAAGCAGCGGGGAAAAGATCTCATGCTCATAGATATCGGCAATCCCCGGAACATCGAGAACAGCGTGGGGGAGATCCCGGGAATAAACCTGCACAACATCGACGGCTTGAGGAGCATCAGCGAGGCGAACCTGGCTAAGAGAAGGGAAGAAGCTAAAAAGGCCGAACTTCTCATCGAAGAAGAACTCCTGCTGCTCAAGAAGCAGTACAAGCGCCAGCAGGCTGACAGGATAATCTCAGCCCTCTACTCAAGGATTGAGGCTATAAGGGGAAAGGAATGCGAGGAGGCTATTAATAAGCTTCGGGCACGGCATACGATTGGGGACGTGGAGTGCGAGGTGCTGGATGACATGACACACTCCTTTGCCAACCAGATCCTTGCCGAGCCCACGAAGATACTCAGGAACGCGGCAGAGCATGATGATGAGCTGTTTTTGGATACTGTGGCTGAGCTGTTCAAGCTGAATGGAGCGAAGGGGAAGAAATAATTCTGTTGAGCGAGGCATATCCTCGTCAATCACAAATATTTATTAAAATAACCCAATTTCCCACACCCTCACACCGTTTCCCCATCTTCAAAGTGTTTATATAGGATAGAATAATAAAGAGGCTGAAATCCACAAATGGAATTGACAATAAAAGAGGTAATTTATAATGGGCAGACGAAAGAAAATGGTTGAGCATGTGACAACACTGATGGATAAACCCGAGTTTATCCGGAACATCGGTACAGTTGCACACATAGACCACGGTAAAACAACATTCTCTGATAATCTGCTCGCAGGAGCCGGCATGATATCAACGGAACTGGCAGGCGAGCAGTTATTCATGGACTTTGACGAAGAAGAGCAGAAACGTGGCATCACGATCGACGCCGCGACTGTCTCGATGGTGCACCAGTACGAGGGCAAGGAATACCTTATCAACCTCATCGATACGCCCGGCCACGTCGACTTCGGCGGCGACGTTACACGGGCAATGAGGGCTGTTGACGGCGCGGTAGTACTTGTCGATGCAGTGGAAGGACCGATGCCGCAGACAGAGACCGTGCTCCGCCAGGCGCTGCGCGAGAACGTAGTTCCCATACTTTTCATTAACAAGGTCGACAGGCTTATAAACGAACTGAAGCTCACGCCGCAGGACATGCAGATGCGCCTCGGTCTGGTGATCGATAAGGTCAATAAGATCGTAAAAGGCTTGAAACCTGACCAGTATGACAGCCTCAGGCTTGACCCCGTAGTAGGGAAAGTGGCTTTCGGCTCGGCGCTCAATAACTGGGCGATAAGCGTACCCTATATGAAAAAGACAGGCATCAGTTTTAAGGAAATAATCGAATACTGCAAAGCAGAGAAGCAAAATGAACTTGCGCAGAAATGCCCTCTTCATGTTGTCATGAACGACATGATCATACGCTTCCTGCCAAGCCCGGTACAGGCTCAGAGAGAGCGAATAAAGGTCATCTGGCACGGCGACAAGGAAAGTGAGATAGGCAAATCCATGATAAACGTGGACAGGAGCGGCAAGGTAGCTCTCATGATAACGGATATCACCACAGATCCGCATGCAGGCGAAGTAGCAAGCGGAAGGCTTTTCTCAGGCACGATAGAGAGGGGCAAGGAGATTTACATCTCAGGGATGCCGAACCCGAACAGGATACAGTCCGTAGGGATATTCATGGGTCCTGAGCGCATCGAGGTCGAGAAGATCCCGGCTGGCAATATCGTCGCGGTAACCGGTTTAGGAGATGCCATAGTCGGCTCGACAGCCTCAACCGAGAAGGGCATGACCCCGTTTGAGAGCATAAGGCACGTCAGCGAACCTGTGATGACAGTGGCTGTGGAAGCCAAGCACATGAAAGACCTGCCCAAGCTCATCGAGGTACTGCGGCAGGTGGCAAAAGAAGACCCCACGCTCAAAGTAAATATCAACCCGGAGACCGGGGAGCATCTGCTGGCTGGAATGGGAGAGCTGCACCTTGAGGTCGTGGCTCACAGGATCCAGCGCGATAAGCACGTCGAGATCACCACATCAAAGCCTCTTGTGGTCTACAGGGAGACCGTTGCAACCCATGCAGGACCTGTAGAAGGCAAATCACCCAACCACCATAACAGGTTCTACATCGAAGTGGAGCCGTTAGAGCAGAAAGTGATCGAACTTATAAGGAACAACGAAGTTTCAATGAAGCAGCAGGAAGTTGAGCGCAGGGACATACTGATGAAAGCTGGCATGAGCAAGGAAGAAGCAAAGGCTATTACTCATATCTACGAGACCAATGTATTCTTAGACATGACCAAAGGTATCCAGTACCTGAACGAGACAATGGAACTCATACTCGAAGGCTTTGAAGAGGTCATGAAGGCAGGCCCTCTCTCAAGGGAACCTGTCATGGGCGTGAAGGCAAAACTGATAGATGCCAAGCTGCATGAGGACTCTATCCACAGAGGTCCTGCGCAGGTGATACCCGCATCAAGGCAGGCTACACAGGCTGCGATGCTCATGGGCGGCGCGACGCTTCTTGAACCGTTCCAGAAAGTATTCATACACGTCCCCCAGGAACAGATGGGAGGCGCCATGCGCGAAATGCAGGGAAGGCGCGGCGTTATACTTGATATGAAAACAGAGGGCGATACGACCATCATCGAATCCAAGGCGCCGGTGGCGCAGTTGTTCGGGTTCTCAGGCGACATACGCTCTGCAACAGAAGGCAGGGCGATGTGGAGCACTGAATTCCTGGGATTCGAACAAATACCCGCGAACATGCTCAATGATACCGTGATGGGTATCAGGCAGAGAAAGGGACTTAAACTTGAGCTGCCCAAACCCAGTGACTTCGTAGGTCCCTGATAACGTCATTTAACGTAAGGTTTAAAAGCAAATACAACTATGTGTGACAAAATAGTTAATCACAAAAACTTACAGGAGAAATAATATGGCAGAGAAACCGCATTTAAATTTAGCAGTTATCGGACATATCGACCACGGGAAGTCAACCCTTGTAGGACGATTATTGTTTGAGACCGGCAATGTGCCCCCGCACATTATCGAGAAGTATAAAGAGGAAGCAAAAGCGAAGGGCAAAGAATCCTTCGTGTTCGCCTGGGTTATGGACTCTCTCAAGGAAGAGAGGGACAGGGGTATCACCATCGATGTCGCTCACCAGAGGTTCGATACAGCGAAGTACTATTTTACTATCGTGGACTGCCCCGGGCACAGGGACTTCGTCAAGAACATGATAACAGGCGCATCCCAGGCTGATGCAGCCATACTTGTCTGTGCAGCCAAAGAAGGCGTACAGTCCCAGACAAGAGAACATGTGTTCCTTGCAAGAACCCTTGGCATCACCCAGTTGATCGTTGCGCTCAATAAGATCGATGAGGTCAACTACGACAAGGCGCGGTACGACCAGGTGAAAGCGGACCTCGGAAACCTGCTCAAGATGGTCGGCTACAAGCCTGACGAGATTAATTTCATTCCCACATCTGCATTCCAGGGGGATAATCTTGCCAAGCCAAGCGAAAAGACCAAATGGTACACAGGTCCAACACTGCTGGCAGCCCTTGATACGCTGAAAGTGCCGGAAAAACCGGTCAATCTGCCGCTGCGCATCCCCGTCCAGGACTCGTACACCATCTCAGGCATCGGTACGGTGCCTGTAGGGCGCGTCGAGACAGGGAAGATGAAACCCGGCGATAAGATAATATTCATGCCTGCAAAGGCAGTCGGTGAGGTCAAATCCATCGAGATGCACCACCAGGAGATCAAAGAAGCGCTTCCGGGCGATAACATCGGATGGAACGTCAGAGGCGTTGACAAGAAGGATATCCGCAGGGGCGATGTATGCGGACATACGGATAAACCCCCCATGGTCGCAGAAGAGTTCACAGCGCAGATAGTGGTGCTGCAGCACCCTTCGGCCATCGCAGCCGGCTACACGCCTGTAATACACTGCCACACCGCCCAGGTCGCTGGTATGATAACAGGCATACTCAAGAAGCTTGATCCAAAGACCGGTCAGACAACAGCCGAGAAGCCGGACTTCATCAAGGCAGGAGACGCTGCCGTTGTTACCATAAAACCGATGAAGCCGCTGTGCATCGAGAAGGTCAAAGAGATCCCCCAGCTCGGTCGCTTTGCCATAAGAGATATGGGCATGACCATCGCAGCAGGCATGGTCCAGGACATTAAACCCCGCCTGTAGGCTTTTTTATTTTTTAAAACGGTGTTTTTATGGCTCAAAAAGCGAGGATACGTTTATCGGGCACAAGCCCTTCCACCCTTGACGGGATATGTTCCCAGGTCAAGGATATCGCGCAGAAGACAGGAGTGAACATTTCAGGTCCTGTCCCCCTGCCCACCAAGAGACTGGTAGTGCCGTGCAGGAAATCGCCTGACGGCGAAGGGAGCGCGACATGGGACCACTGGGAGATGAGAGTTCACAAGAGGCTCATCGACCTTGACGCGGACGAACGCGCGCTGCGGCAGTTGATGCGCATACAGGTCCCGAAGGATATAAGTATTGAGATAGTGCTGACCAGTTAAAAATAGGATTTTTAACTGTCTTTCTTTTATTTTCATGACCGTAAAAATGGTCACTTGCTTTTATCAAAGGTTTTAATGATCAGAGTGTCACTATGGAACCACTGTTTGATAAAAGGAAACACCTGTCAGAGAGATTGAAATTCCTTCATTTTTATACCCGGTGGGTCAAATCCGTGCCGAACGAGGTATGGAGCAAGCAGCAGGCAGAGTTTATTGACAGCCTTTTTGAGAACGCAAAGAATTTTTCGCAGGAACCGGGGAAATATCTGAAATCTATTAGAAACAAAACCACAGATGAACGCAGATAAACGCAGATTTATGGTTGTATCTGCGTAATCCTTTCTGATGTTTTCATTCAGCAGCCTCAGCTTCAACCACAGGCGCAGCCCTCGGAGGATTATCCTCTATCTGCGGTCTATCCTTCCTGTAGTCCTTCATCCTCCTGATTATCACCTCAACCAGGAATAGCGCAAGTGCTGCAAGGAGGAACGGCTCTTTCTCGCTCTTTGGCTCCTCCACTGTCCTTACCGCCTTCTCCTTGATGTCAAGCAGCATGAGCCCTTCCACTTCGTCTTCGCTATAAACGCGCCCTCCGTTCGATTCAATCACGCTCTTGAGTTTCTCATTTGACCCAACCTCCCTGTACTCAAGCGGGTAGTTCACGGCTATGCCGTAACCTGAGAGGTCGTGGAACCCACCCTTCTCAGGACTTATCGAGGTCTCGTACGTGGAAGGTCCTGTGCGGGAGAGGTCAAGCTGTGTCCCATCGAGATTGACCACAGGCAATGTGCTGGAAGTGATAACGACCTTTCCCGGCGTGCCTGCCCAGATGTCCTCAGCCTGTACCACAACGTCCCCCCTGGGTCTGGGGTCACCGATTGCCCAGTTGATCATCGACGAGATGAGGCGCGAGTTATCGCCGCGGTACACGCCTGAATCCCCGCCCGACCACTGTGCGCCGTTATCTGTTGTGAACGAGGCGACCCTGCCAAGACCGAAGCCCCATGTGGTGAGGATGGGTTTGCCTTGCGGAGCGGTGGCAACTAGACTATCGGAACCGAGCTTGGGTGTCACGTCGTTGTATCCGGTTATCAAGGCTGTAATATTAGTATACTTTGTAATGAAATGGTTAGTGTCTACAACAGCAATAGGATACTCATGACTTATCTCAGGCGTAGGTGTAGGAGTTGGCATAATATCTGATCGCTTATCTCCGGAGAGACAATTCTGTATACTGCATACTCTCTCTTCAGTCCCATATACAACTACTTCAGTATCTAAAAATTTAGCAAGTTCATCGTAACTCGCCCAGATCTCTGATTTCTTATCTTCAGGTGATAACTTAGATCTGGTTGATATCTGGGCTATAACAAATTCAATACCCTGATCTTTTAGGGATTTTGCAATTTTTAAAGTATTCTCATCTCTTGGTATTTGACCATCCGATAATATTATGATTAGTTTTGAACCGCTAGCAGTTTTTAGCATCTCTTCTGCTGCTTTGAGCCCGAGATCAATACTAGTTGAAACATCTCCCTTTGGACCAATTTGTGTTATAAAATCCTCCAGAATTTTTCTATTCCTTTCACTTCCCATTGGTACCAGTGGTTTTTCTTCTTTTGTACTTCCGAAAGCTATGACTCCAACTGAACTGCCTCTATCTATATAATTTACAATGCTCATAGCATTTGCATCTATTAATCCTATAACGGTAGTTTGAGTAGTCCAGCAAACAATCTGATCCTCTTTATAATTTCTTAAACTACTATAACTAATACTTGGGCAAAGTTCTTTTAACTGCTCTTCATTTTGGATATCTTTACGTGTGATTGCATCACCTGTACGAACTTCTGATAATGTACTTGATGAAGCATCTATGACAATTACAACACTTCTTCCGCCCTGATACTCAGCCGCCCTTGATATTATAGGGAGAATAGCCTCTACGGGCGAATTATTGTAATTCCCCCTGTCATAGGAAGCCTCCCCTCCCACCACAACAAGCCCCCCGCTGTTGCTCACGAACGTTTTAAGATTCTCCACCCCGAGCTGGGATGCGTGCTTATTATCTATTATCACAGCCTTGTAAGGTTTCAGGTCATCAGGCAGCGCGCCTGAGGTCGTGGCATCATACATGCGGTTGATGATCTGGTGAAGAGGCGGAAGCTCCGACTCGCTCGTCACTGTAAGCAAACTCTCATCCATGACCACAAGCACCTTGGGCTTGGGCACCACGAAAACCGATTTATAGAACTCGTTGTTGATATCGAACCTGTCCTCGCTGCCGGGCGTTATGGCAGCTTTCACCCTGTGCGCTCCCAGCGAATTGAAGGTATATGAAACGGGGATTATTTTCATGCGCTCGGTCTGGGTAATTGTCTCACTACCCACAGGATTACCATTAATCTCAACATCCAGCCTGTAACTTGTCGTATCCCCGGCCTGCCTGACCACGATATTGAATACGTTCTCATTCCCCATGATAAGGTTCTTGGGGCTGTCTATCTCAACGCTGGCATCGTTATGTAAAGGTTTCTGCTGGACTGCGAACACGCGCGTGCCTGTGCGGGAGACAAAGGAGATGGCATCGAACAGGTCTTTGCCGTAGTTGTTGTTCCCGTCGCTCACGAGCACGAGGTTGTTGTTATCAGCAGCCTGGATAACCTCGTCCCCTATCGGAGAGCTTATTCCCGCGAACTGCCTCTGGGTAGTGGGGGTTTTTGTTCTCAGGGCTTCGAACACCTTCTTGCCTGCATCCTTATCGAACAGATCCATGCTCATAGTCTGGTCGGTGATGACCGTGACCCTGGGCGCATCGTCCTTTATAGTGGTCGTTCCGAGAGTGAAAGGCGAAGCCAGCGCTACTATCAGGAGGCTCAGGATTATTACGCGTGAGATTATAAGGTACCTGGAGATACCCCTGCGGATAGCGTACCACCCTGCAAGTGCCACGGGGCTTATGAGCAGGAGGAGGAGAGGACTCGCGAAATCCATTACAGCTCCCCCCTCCAGCGCAGGTAATACAGCTCAAGGAATACAAGGAACATGGCTGCGATTATGAGGTAGATATCAAGGTACTTTGGAGCCCGAACTATCTGGATACCGCCCTGCACTTCGCTCCCTGCGGCTGGTGTACCGGAAATTGCTGCTAAGCTGCCCGCGAGGTTCGATTCCTTCTCATTATAGAGATTCACTGCCATATCTTTATTCGGGAGTTCGTATATCCCCACCTCGTCAAGCAGCAGGGTATCGGTCGTAACGCTGTCGCCAGGCGTCTTTACGGTCTGGCGCGAAGTGAATTTGATGGATTGTCCCGTCTTTGCGTTATATTCGCTCAAATCAAGGCTTCCGCTTATCAATTCCATCGTCTGCTTCCAGAATAGCGGGTACTCGGGGAGTGCGTGGAAATCGTTCCAGACGTTCTCGTTGAGTGGGTCGTAGATATTGCCTCCCTGCGGGTCGGCGAGTCCCGAATAGATCACAGTGCCGCGCCCGAACCTCCAGAAAGCGAGCATAGCGGATTTATCCCCTCCTTCAACGAACGCAACTGCCCCGCCTTTTAGCGCGGCTTTGAAATGCTTCTTTACATCTATCTTATCAAGGCTGATGCCCTCTGTCATCCTGTTCGCCTGTAAAACGTTCAGGGATGTCTTGTTCGAGACCTGACCGGGCTCCACAGGCAGCAGGTCCATAGACTGAAGACCCGGGGATGCGATTATTACGGCATTCCCTCCTCCCCTGACGTAATCAGACAGGCTCTTTGCCGCATCAGGCGACAGGGGAGAATTCACAAAGACGATGGATTTCCCTGAGAACGGTGGCACTCCCTGAGTGCCTGCCACCTCGATCTTTGTATAGGGAATAAGACCGAGAGCCACAAATGAAGGCGATTCTGGATTATCCGTGATATACAGCAGGTTCCGTTCCACCGATCTCGGTATTATGATGTAGGCATTGTTATCCACAGAAAGGGCGTCGTTCGCGTTGATGGATATCTTTGTCGTTCCCGGATTCAGGTCGCTGATGGTGAAATATTCGTTTGACTGCCCTCTCAGGTTAAGGGGATTTGAGAGTACGTTCGTACCGTCTGTAGTAACATCGATCCTTATATCCGCCGGTTCTTTGTTAAAGTTCCTGATAGTGAGCTTGTAATCCCCGCCTTCAGACCAGCCATCTATGATACCGATATTGTCCGTTCTTCCGCTAATCGTAATAAAATCCACGCCAATGCCGTTCGCCTGTGCAAGCTCCTTCGCTATCACGGGATCATCCCCGCTCCAGCTTGCAAAATCCGAAAGAACAACGATCCTCCCTCCCTCAGGAAGCATCCGCCTGCCGAGGAGGATGGCGCTTGAGAGGTCGGCGGACGTGGCTTTTGCCTTAAGCTTATTCAGAGCGTCTCTGGCGCTGCTTGAGGGAGCCTCCTTCATAACCATCACAGGCAGGTTCTCGGCAAGGATCAGCGTGTTCCTTGAACTCAGGAATTTATCAGCCTGCTCTGCCGCCCTCTCAAACCTGCCGTCAGCCTGCATGCTCGCTGAGGCATCGAGAATGATCACGGTATGCCCTCCTCCCGCTTCCTCGTTCGCCATGATGAACGGGGCAGCCACTGCGAGAGAGACGAGCATGAGCACGAGCAACTGGATAAGGAACAGGGGGTCCTTGAGGAATTTCCTGAAAATATTGAGCCGTTTTTTTCTCTCTATGTCCATGAGGAACATAAGTGATGGGATTTTAACCTTGAGCGGTCTTGGGCGCAGCAAGTAGATTATTATAAGCGGGATAATGGAAAGGAGCGCGTAGAGCCCTGCCTGGTTTGCGAATTGCACTGCGTTTCCGAATAAATTCGATATATCGACCATCTTTATCCTCTATTTCTTAAGCTTTACGTCCCTCTGGCTCACGACCTCGAATATGGCATCAAAGACCGGTCTATCCGTGGTCACGGTGATGAAATCAGCCCCTACCTGGAGGCATGTCTCTTTTATCTTCGCGATATGTTCGTTCAGGCGCTTCTGGTACTCAGCCCGAAGCCTTGGGCTTGTATAGATGTCCATTTTAGTGTCTGTCTCAAGGTCGATGAGCCGCGCCTCACCGCCCAGGTCAAGGTTCTTCTCCACAGGGTCAAGCACCTGTATGAGCACAAGCTCGTTATTGCCGAGCCTGAATACAGCGTCCCTGATGGCGTTCGCGTCAGCCATGAAATCGGAGATGATTATTACGAGCGACCTTGACTTGATTATGCTGGCATACTTCTCCATGCAGTAATCAAACCTTGTCCTGCCCGAAAGCTCGGTGCTGTTGAGGAGGTCGATGGTCTGCGAGAGGTACTTCCTTCCTCTTTTGGGTTTTATGATGTTTATCTCCTCTCCGAACGTGGATACCCCGAACTTTTCGTTATCCTTGGTCACAAGATAGGCAAACCCCAGGGCGAGCATGGCGGCATATTCGAATTTGGTGCGGAAATCCATGCTCTTGCTGGTATCAAGTAAGATATGTGTCGTCAGGCTCTTCTCTTCTTCGAATTCCTTGACATAGAGCTTCTCCGTGCGCCCGTACACCTTCCAGTCTATTATCTTGAAATCATCCCCCCGCGTGTACTCGCGGTAGCTCACGGGCTCCATGCCCCTGCCTTTCAGTATCGAGCGGCGGCTTCCGCTGTAGGCTGTGGATACGCGCTTTCGCACCATGAACGAGAAGCGGTCAAGCTCCTTGAAGAAAGATGTGTCGATCATCTATTTCACTTTTTTCAGGATATTCGAAACCACCTGGTCCGTGGTCATGCCTTTCCGTTCCGACTCGAACGTGAGAATGATGCGGTGCCTCAGTACGGGATAAGCCATCGCGTTGATATCCTCTTCGCTCACGTAATTGCGACCGTGCATCAGCGCCCTGGCTTTAGCAGCCAGGATGATGCCTATGGAGGCGCGCGGCGAGGCGCCGTATTCGATATTCTCGCCCTGCGCGCGCGTTGCGGTCACTATCTTGATCGCGCGGTTCTTTATATCCTCTGCAATGGGGACATCGCGCGTGAGCCTCTGGAGTTCAAGGACCTCGCTCTTTGATACCACGCGCTCCACAGAGGGCACGATATTGCGCGTGTACCTGTTCACGATCTCATTCTCGTCCTCAAAAGAGGGGTAATCCATCAGGATCTTGAGCAGGAACCTGTCAAGCTGCGCCTCAGGCAGGGGATACGTCCCTTCCATCTCGATGGGGTTCTGGGTGGCGAGGACGAAGAACGGCTTATCAAGAGGGTAGGTCTTGTTCCCGACAGTGACCTGCTTTTCCTGCATGGCCTCAAGCATCGCGCTCTGCGTCTTGGGCGAGGCTCTGTTAATCTCATCCGCCAGCACGATGTTCGAAAACACCGGTCCTGGCTCGAAGCGGTACTGCTTCTTTCCGCCCACGTCCTCTATGATGTAAGTGCCCGTGATGTCCGAGGGCATAAGGTCGGGCGTGCACTGGATCCTGTTGAATTTAAGGTCAAGCGCTTTTGAGATCGTGCTTATGGTGAGCGTCTTTGCAAGACCGGGGTTACTCTCCACAAGCGCGTGGCTGTTGCAGAGGATGGCGATAAGCATCTGCTCGACAGCTTCATGCTGCCCCACAATGACCTTCGCTATCTCATCGAAAAGCTCTTTAAAAATCCTGTTTGAGCTTGAAAATGTCTCATTACTCATGTTTTTTAACCTCGTTTCTAACTCCGTTTAACAGCATAATCTTCAATTAATTTCTTCTCATCAGCCGTCTTTTTCATAAGGGTGCTGTACCCCCCGTCCGAGACATTGGAACCCAGTACATCCGCAGGGAACACCGGCGATGTTGTGAACTGGTTCTGCTCCTGGCTTGCCTCTTTTACGTTATAGCCTGGTCCAATGCCCTCAAAGATGGTAAGGTCTATATTCCTGCCCTCAAGGGATGCTATCTTGGGTTTGCCGAATATGTTCCCGCTGCCGTTTTTATCCGCGCCTGTCTGGTCATCAGGGCTGCTTCCTGCATCAATGGTCATGTTCGTATCCTCGCCCGTATCGCCTGTTACTGCCTTTGTGAAATTAGTGATCGTTTCGGGAGGGATTGTGTATTTCTCAGGGTTTAATGAAACAGTAGTTGCGGCAGAGATGAATATAACAGTAATTACTATTTTAGTGACAATTACGCCCGTTGATAAAAGTTTTGAGGCTGAGACTACGGTCAATCCGCTCAAAACAAGGCTTTTTAATGAATCTATAATTACATTGGTTTCGTTTCTGTTATCATATGCTGTTCTAAGTTTTTCTTTCAACTCAGGGTATTTTTTCTCAGTGATCAGGAGAACATTAACTTTGTGATCGTTTTTATGTAATAATAAAGCTCCGACTATGGCGATAATAAGTGCTAAGACAGGTGTAATGATTTTGATAATAGAATTTGGTAGGTACTCATATAGAGAAGATTGTTCTAAAAAATACTGAACGTTAAAGATAATAAAAATAGCATAAAAGATGCTGAAAATGGAAAATAAATCCAGAATAAAAAGTAACTGCATCCTCCTGAAATACTCTGATTGTATTTTTAAAAATGCATCTAGGAAGTCGTTCATTCAGTCACCTTCTCTAACTTTATTGGCACTATTTATATTAAGTCTTGGGGATATCGAAAGGTTTTTCTATTCTCAGCCGTATTTCGGACTTCGCATGCGAAGAATAGATATACAATGCCAGCGATTAGCACCCTGTGTGCCCAGATAGCTCAGCCTGGGAGAGCGCTGCGCTGAAGACGCAGATGTCCCCGGTTCAAGTCCGGGTCTGGGCACTTTATAAAAGTGCTTTTCTTACCCGACTTATAAGTACTGGCACGTCAAATGGTTTAGTTACATAATCCCTGATTTTGAATTCTTCCATCAGAAATTTTCTTTCTTCTTCTGAAAACCTGACAACAGTAATAAGCATTATTTTGAGATTTTCCAATTCTTTTTCCTTTAACTTCGTCAGAATCTCTTTTGTCTTTAGCCCCGGCATCATTACATCAAGCAGAACAAGATCAGGGTTTACTCTTTCAATTTTGTTCAGGAACTCTTCCCCATTGTATGCTATTTCAGTTTCGTGTTTTTCTATCTCCATTATGGTTTTTAATGTCTCCACAATATCCCGGTTGTCATCTACTATCATTATTTTTCCCATACTTTACGCCTCATTTTTCAACATTATCAAGAAAATTTAATTGCATATTCCCTTCT
>Ga0209749_1000431_pt1 | contig 58141 bp, 44 predicted proteins | sample EPASupsiteSAE347_FD_187267 | JGI IMG/M metagenome (GOLD analysis project Ga0209749, IMG submission 187267) | Bioremediated contaminated groundwater from EPA Superfund site, New Mexico - Sample SAE3-47 (SPAdes) (version 2) | ecosystem: Environmental > Aquatic > Deep subsurface > Groundwater >... | reverse complement strand
TTTAGACAGTATGTAATCAGGGTTAACACAGTATCGATATGGAAAGGTTGCTATCTGCTATGAACCTATAGTTATGAAACGTTAATGGTGAATTGCCTTCGTAGATTTATCAATATAACAAAGACAATTGCATGGCGTTTTAACGGCAATTCACTTGTAACTATTTGATGTATGGTATATGTTGCTGACATTGCATTTTATGGAGACTTATTCCGTGACAGATAAATTCACCACAAAAGGATTTACCGGTTACCACATTAAAACAGGGGGTGCACCAATACCTTAAAAAGATTGACAGGCTTATTGATTTGAAACATATAGAAAAGAACTCTCTTGCGAAATATAAGGAAACTGTAAACATTAATAGAAGACCTGATATCCTGCATACATATGCTTAAACTTTTATCGCTTCGGAGATGGCATTAACTAAGCGATTCCTGATCGGAAGAAGCAGTAAAAAATAGGATCTTCTCTATCCGATTTTCCGGTTTTTCTCTTATAAGTACCCTTCCTGACCACTTTACCATCTAAATGCCTCATTAAGTTTAATATGCCTCTTTGTAGAAATAAATATAACAATTGAAAACGAATAATGTACCGGTAAAACAATCCAATGTTGCTGTCATGGATGGCCCCACCATTGTCGGATCGTCAGGAATGCCGTGGAAAGGCTACAGGAGCAACACCGGAAGATATAAAATAAGAAAATACCAAACTGTCTCATTAATCACCCACTCCAGTGATATCATGCCGCATATGTGAGGAAGAGAAAGAAAACCATTACGGATACAAAACTCACATCACCGTTGATGCAAAGGAAGATTTTATCCAGGGAGGATATGCAATTTATGTTAACGTTGCCGACACCAAACAGTTTGAGAAGCTTATATCGGAACCCACTATGCCTGAAGGCCCAACTATTGCTGCCGATAAAGGATACCGTAACGAGAGAAACAAAACTCTTATCTACAACAAATATTCTACGGTATAATGCATAAACATAAAGCTGCAAAAAATAATCCTTCTCATTTTACAGTGTTAAAATATGGGGACGGTAATAGATCAAACAATACACTAAGGCCTGAATGATGAGAGAAAATGAGACAATACTGTAAGTCAGATATTATGCAAATATTTTGATCGGTATATTTTATAATATACTTAGACGGTATATGAACTATACTTAGGCAGTATGTTATTGTTTAGACAGTAATAAACTATACTTAGACAATACATGTCTGCGGTTAAGACAGTATCGATATAAAAAGGGTTGCTATAAGCATATGCTTATAATACCGGATACGTCATTAGAAACGGTGTTGGGTTGTTTTCAAGCAAACCGTCGTGAGGCGAGGATGCTTGGTCTTTTGTTGTCAAGCAAAAGTTCGAAAAGCCGAACGCGAGCATAAAACAGCCCACACCGTAGGCGAGAAGATGGGGAGGTTCCGACAGCTTCACTGAAGGAGGGGGGCGACGTGAGCCCCGACAATTGAAGCCGCCGGAACGTAAGAAGCATGTTTGCGAGGGGTATCTCGGCATATGTACTTATCCTGACGGAAAATCCGGGATAATTATGAGCCGTTAATGGTAAGCTGTACTTGTAGATTTATTAACATAACATTTATTATCATCGCATCAAAATTACTTAAATATTGCTGTGGCTTTATTGCTGAATTAAGAATAAATTGCTAAGGCTATACGATAATATTGATGGATTCAATGCAGAAGATATTGTTAAAATTTTAATAAAATTTTATTATCCATATCTATATTGTACGCCAAATTCCCCTTTTGGATAAACCCATTCTATGGCTCCATCTGTACAAGCAACTTTACATGTCCCGCATTCAAGGCACCCGGCAAACTCAACAACAATTTCATTGTTATCTTGATTAAAAGTATAAAGATGACCGGGACAGATAGAAAGACAATATTTATTTTTACATTTATTTCTACAGATGTCTTGATTTATTTTTATATGACTTTCCCTATCCACCTTGAATGCATCAATTGTAAGTTTTTCATCGACTCTCATATCACACCTATATATTTTTAATTGAGTAAAGTTCTTTCAATCGTTTAAAGCTTAATAAACCGTTTGATTTAATTTCATTCCACAAAGATTTTCCGAGCCTTCCTTTTGGTTCTTCGCCGAACCACATGATCTTCTCAACCAGATCAGGGAAAGAATTCGGATAGAATGAAAAGAAAGAGTCATTATCGAGGAATCCGGGCATATCCTTGCATGTATAAAGATCCTTTAAAACAAACATCTCCCGTAATTTATTTTCATATAAGGCAAGTGTTTTTTCTGAATAATCGTCAACCTCTTTTGCCTTTATTGCCGTTTCGGCTGCAATAATTCCGGATGCAATGGCAAACTCCATTCCTCTCACCGTTACCCCCATGTTTAATGCAAAACCTGCAGCATCACCCGCAACTATAATACCGTTCCCGTAAAGTTTCGATATACCGTTATAACCAGCCTCAGGTATTATATGTGCTGAATATTCAACGAGACTCCCGCCTTCGATCATTCTGCCTATTTCGTATCTTTCCCTGAAAGCATTCATTAGAGCATGTGCCTCAATAGCCGGCGCCTTCTCCATAAGTGCTTTAATACCAATGACTAAGCCAAGAGATACTGTCTCTTTGTTCGTATATAAAAAACCTCCGCCGAACATGCCCTTAGTAACATCGCCAATAAAAAGATGCGAACAACCTTCGCTGGCTTCAACGTTGAACCGATCATTGATTTTTTCTTCTGACAGTTCAATAACTTCCTTAATACCAACAGCATAATTCTTCGGCTTCATCTTTTGCTTGAGCCCGGCTTTTTCAGCCATAAAAGAAAGGACACCGTCAGATGCAACAACCACATTTGCATATATCTCTTCTTCGCCGGCCTTTACTCCAACTATAGAATCTCCTTCCCATAAAAGGTCATCGACTCTATACTTAGGTATTACAAATACGCCTTTTTCCATTAATTTTTCAGATAGCCACCTGTCAAAGTGTGCTCTTAAAACAGTATAGCTATGATTTGACTGTCTTAACTTTTCACTTGTGAAGTCGATATTGATTGAATTGTCTTCACCTAATAGACTCCATTTCTCCCTGACTACTTTTCTCTCGAAAGGCGCATCATCAAGCATGTCCCCTACGATTGATTTTATAGGTTCAAGGTAAAGCCTCCCACCTGTCACATTTTTACTTCCCGGGAAATCTCCTCTTTCAACAACAATTACCTGCATGTCTTTTTCTGCAAGTTTATAGGCGCAAGATAACCCTGAAAGCCCTCCTCCTACAATAACTACGTCAATTTTTTCCATTGCAGATACCTTCTAAACCTCTTGCTTTGTTTTTAATAGCCCTTCTTTTAAAAGCGGCAGAACATCAAAAAGATCATCGACTATTCCATAATCAGCGTACTGGAAAATAAGGGCATTCGGGTCTTTATTCACTGCGACAATTACTTTTGATGTATCCATACCCATCGTATGATGGAGTGCGCCGGAAACACCACAGCCTATATATAGCTTTGGAGATACCGTTTTACCGCTTTTGCCGATCTGATCATCGTAATCTCTCCACTTGCTATCCACGACAGCGCGAGACGCACCAACCCTTCCTTCCATAATCTCAGCTATTTCTTCAAGGATCTGGAAATTTTCAGGTCCTTTCATTCCACGGCCACCACAGATTATAAAATCTGCTTCCTGTAAATCTACTTTTTTTGATTCTGCTTTATCTACGCGAACCAGATTGATCCTTGCATCTTCAGCTACATCTAACGCTTCGTAAATCAATTCTCCATTAGATGGTCTCTTTTCAACAGAAAATGAATTAGGCCTGAATGTTACAAAAAATGTTGAATCATCTTTACATGCTACCCACGAAATAATCTTTCCGCCAAAAAGTGGCTTTTTAATCTTAATAATTTCACCCTCGAGAACTGCGCCTACTGCATCAGATATAATGGCCCCATTAAATTTTGCAGCTAACCTCGGAAAAATATCCTTCCCGGTAACAGTCGATGCACCAAACACAGCGTAAGGGGTATACTTTCTTATTAACTGCTCCATAACATGTATATAAGTATCCCATCTGTAATTTTTTAGTTTCTCATTATTAACAACTATAACCTTATCTGCAAATTCCTGCAGATTATTTGCAGCTGCTTCTACGTCACTACCTATAATTACTGCGTAAACAATCGATGATAACTTTTCTGATATCTCCTTTGCTTTAGACAGTAGTTCAAATGATACCTTCCTTATTGAACCATTTTTACATTCTACAAATACAAATATATCCTTAGACATGTTTTAGTCTCCCCTTTATAATACTTTTGCATCTTCTTTTAAAATATTTATAAGAGATTTTACCTTTTCTCCAGTAGTCTCGCCGTCAACAATTTTAACTGCGGGCCTTCCCGCAGGCGTCTCATATGTCAATACCGATATTTTTGAAGCCGTTGTATCTATAATATCTTTGGACAGTCCCAAGGTAACCGGATCTATAACATTTATACTGGCTTTCATGGCCTTCATAACACCTGTAATCAGCGGAACTCTTGGCTCATTAATTCCCTTCTGGGTAGTAAAAAGTGCCGGCAGCTCAACCTCTAAAGTTGCTTTGCCGCCTTCTATTTCGCTTTCAACTACTACCTTTTTTTCATCAATGATATCGAATTTCAAAATAGCGCTAACATGAGGTATATCTAAAAATTCAGCTACCATGGTACCAATATTTGCGTTTTCATCATCAATTGCCTGCCTGCCGCAGAATATAAGGTCGAATCCTCCATTCTTTGTAAAATTTGCAAGTATTTTTGATGTTATCAGCGGGTCGTCATTATCCAAACCGGTGTTATCCAATAAGAAGGCTTTGTCTGCCCCCATCGCTATTGCAGTACGTAAGGCTTCAACAGCTTTTTTTGCACCATATGTACAAACTGTGATTTGGCTGTCTTTAATTTTGCTTTTAACCTTTAACGCTTCCTCTACAGCGAATTCGTCAAAAAAATTCATATTATACTTGTTTTCGATCTCAAGGGATCTTTTATCACTTTTAAGTGATATCCGCGCCTCTGTGTCAGCAACCTGTTTAATAAAAACCAAAATATTCACTTAATTAACCTCCTGTTATCAATTTCAGTTTATTAATTTTAAATTTCAAAATTCAATTCCGGAATTTAAAATCCTATATTCTCAATTACAGTTTCCCGGTTATCGTTCTGCCGATAAAATCTTTCAATACTTCATGTGTTCCCCCTCCATAAAGGAGAAAACGGGCATCCCTGAAATACCTTTGAGGGGTATACTCATATGCAAAGGCATTAGCACCATAAATTCTCGTCAATTCATCGACAACCTTAAGACAGACCTCGGTAGCGAACATTTTTGCTTCAGCTGCTACTATTCTGCTGTCCATACCATTTTCCAATAACCAGGCGCCATAATAAACCATAAGTCTCGCCGCATTCATAAGCATATCCATCTCTGCAAGCTTTTCTCTTATAAGTTGATAATTTCCTATATGCTGACCAAAGGCAATCCTCTTTTTTGAAAACTCAAGCGCTTCAGCATAAGCACCGCTTGCAATGCCAAGTGCCATTGCCCCGGTCATAAGCCTTACTTCACCGAGTATATCGCCAACATAAAATACACCTTTTCCAAGCTCAGCCCCTAAAAAATTTTCATAAGGTACCCAAACGTTATCGAAAACAAGCTCTCCGGTAACCGTACCCCTGCATCCGAGCTTATGAATAATCTGACCATTCGAAAACCCTGGAGTCCCTTTTTCAACTAAAAAGAAGTTAAGTCCCTTCAAGCCTTTAGACGGATCCGTGGTAGCAAGGACAGTACAAAAATCACATATCGGTCCGTTAGTTATCCACATTTTGGTTCCGTTAATCCTCCAACCATCCCCATCTCTCACTGCTGTAGTCCTTGTTGCCCCAAGGTCAGAACCGGACTGGTCTTCAGTAAAACACATGGTAGAGATCTTTTCTCCTCTCATGGCAGGATAAAGACATCTTTCCTTGATCGAATCGCTGCCGAATCTGTGAATAAAATATGTTCCCATAAGAATATTCATGTTTACGCCCTGGGCTAAACCAACAGACCCTCTTGCAATTTCTTCATAAAAAGTCATACACATTACTTTATCGGCATTCATTCCACCTATCTCTTCCGGATAACGGAGTCCGAGATAACCGAGAGAGGTAAACTCTTTCCATGTTTCCCACGGAAATTCATCCTTTTCATCTATTTCCTGAGACTTTGGAACAACAATTCTATCTATGGTATCTACTACGGTTTTTTTAAAAAACTCTTGTTCCTCTGTCAATTTGAAATCCATAACATGCCTCCTTAGGGGAAATATTAAACAAAATTTTGTATACAATATTTAATATCTATAATCTTTGTCAAGTAAAAATTTCACTGCTAATCAATCATCTAAATTTAAATGGGAAAAAATGGTTGGTAATAAAAACTATTTTTATGCTTCTACAAAGCACCTCAATCTTTTTGCCCTTACGGGATGTTTTAATTTTTTCAGGGCCTTTGATTCTATTTGTCTCACCCTCTCTCTTGTTACATCAAAAAATTGTCCTACTTCCTCCAGGGTATGATCATATTTTTCGCCCAATCCGAACCTCATTCGCACAACCTTTTCTTCCCTCGGCGTGAGTGTGGCAAGGATTTTATTAAGTTGTTCATAAAGGTCGTCATGAATTGCCATATCCTGTGGTGTGTTGGAGCGTTTGTCTTCTATGAAGTCTGCAAGGTGTGTATCCTCGTCATCATTTATGGGCGCTTCAAGAGAAATGGGTTCGCGTGTAATTCTCAACACCTTTCTTACCTTTTCAACGGGAAAACCAACCCTTTCAGCTATCTCATCAGGAAACGGTTCTCTCCCGAGGTCCTGAACAAGTTCCTTGGAAACTTTAATTATCTTATTAATAGTTTCAATCATATGAACGGGTATACGTATTGTTCTTGCCTGGTCGGCAATTGCCCTTGTAATTGACTGTCTTATCCACCACGTAGCATATGTGCTGAATTTGTAACCCCGCCTGTATTCGAACCTGTCTACTGCTTTCATAAGTCCGATATTCCCTTCCTGGACAAGATCAAGAAGAGAAAGCCCCCTATTGGTATATCGCTTTGCTATACTGACAACCAGCCTGAGATTCGCCTTTATCAGTTCATTTTTGGCATAAATCCATCTTTTTTCAGCATCCTCAACACTGCTCAAACAAGATTTAAGCTCTTCAGTGGAAATCCCTACTTCCTGTTCGACCCTGCGCAATCTTCTAAAAATCGTAGCTAATTCTTTATCCGCATCTTCATTCTCATCTTTTCGGCACCGTTCCAAATCATTTTCAATTTTACAAACCCTTTCAACATATTTTTTCATCTTCCAGACTATTCTATCAATCAATTTTTTGCTGAGATTAATTTCAGAAATAATCAGTTTGATATTTTTTAAACATTCTTCTTTGACCCCATTATTACTTGTTTTGTATTGTAAATAAATATCCCTCAAGCGTTCTAAAAGGGATATTACCCTTTCTTTTTGAAATTCCAGTTCAACCTCTACTTCCTCTTCATCATCAACCTCAAATGTTATATCCTTTATGCTTGTTTTTGACTTTCTTAAAGAAGAGAGAGCATGCAGTAACTCCTTGATTGTTCCCGGAAAAGATAAAATAATCTGCTTAATCTCCTCTTTGGACTCTTCCATTTTTATGGCAATCTCTTTTTCTCCCTCCCTTGTAAGCAACGACATAGCACCCATTTCCCGTATATAGTGTCTTATAGGATTTGTCAGCTCGTCATCATAAAAACCTTCAAACTCCTGTTCAAGTACCTCTTCAAGTTTTTCAGGATCAGATAATGCAATTTCGGTTCCACCTTCAATCTCATACAATTCAATATCGTCAAAAATGCTTTCCGGTTTGCCGCTTGTTTTAATAAAAAGATAAAGCTCCTTGTTGTCTGAGTTTTCCTCACATGAAAAAAAACTCTTAACTTTATCGGGCATCTTTACCTCACTTTATGGGTTAGTTTTCAAAAAAACCAGCATTTGCCTTTTTTTCTCAAGAAGTTCAATAATTGCTTTCTCATCTCCCCTTTTTTCTGCCTCGGATAGCTTTTCCGTAATCTTTTTCGCTTCTTCCTTAACAAAATTTTTTTCCAAGTGTTTAAGATAATCCTGTAAAATTATTTTCAATTCATCTTCCGTACACTCTGCCACATCAAAAACACCATTAATGGCCAGATCTTTCAGTTCACCTTTATCAATGACATTAATAAAACTGTTCAGTTCAAGACTCCCTTTTTCTTCAAAAAAATCGTTCATTTTCAACAATATTTCTTTGATATTACCGTCTGTTATATGATGCATCACCTCCTTCCCTTTTAATATTGAAAACATACCCGGGCAACTCATTAAAGCACCTACTACCTTCCTCCCTATGTGATTGGACGAATTATTCCTGGGAACAGGCTGACCTGTGGTGTTGTTTTCTTTCATATTATCCAGGAAGAAAATTTCTTCAACATTCGTTAATTCAGATAAGCGCTTGATGTAAAGTCTCTTTTTAATGCTATTTCTGATAGCCTCTATGTGGGGCATGACCGATTTTATGAATACCTGTTTATTCTCAATTGTTTCCATTCCCCATTTATTCATACAATGATCGAAATAAAAATCCAGTATAGGCTTTTTTTCTTTCATCACATTATCAATTCCGCCAGATCCCTTTGCTTTAATAAAACTATCGGGATCATGTCCGTCAGGCAAAACAACCATAGACCCGTTAATGTCCATTTCAGAAAAAAGCCCGATCAACCGAAGGGCGCTTTTTATGCCCGCTTCATCACCGTCAAGCATAAGTGTAATATTTTCAGTATAATTTCTGAGCTTGGTCAACTGCCCTTCTGTAACTGAAGTACCGAGGGTCGAAACAACGTTTTTAACACCGTTCATATACAGACTTATGAGATCAAAATATCCTTCAACAATATAAACTTCATTCTTTTCCGAAATGCTTTTGCGCGCTTTGTCTATACCAAACAAGGATGACCCTTTTGAAAATACCGGTGATTCAGGCGAATTTATATATTTGGGAAACCCATCCTTTTCAATTGTCCTTCCCCCGAAACCGATAACTTTCTTATTAACATCCAAAATAGGAATAACTACCCTGCCCCTGAATATGTCGTATGTTTCCCCTTCTTTTACTCTCAAGATACCGGTGCTCATAAAAACGTCGCTGGGAATGCCTGAGTTTTTTAAAAAAACGCTTATATTCTGTCTGGTTTTTTCGCTGTATCCCAACTTAAATTCGTCAACCGTCTTTATATCTATTCCTCTGTTAAGAAGGTATTGAAGGGCAAATTTAGAGGCCTTTAAATTTTTATGGTAGTAATCGGCTAATTTCGCCAGCGCGTCAAAAGAACTGGTCTTCTTCGAATTCTCCCTTTTGATCTTAACGCCATATTGGCGCGCAAGATTTTCAATGGCCTCCTGAAAGGTTAAATTATCATACTTCATTAAAAAATTGATGGCATTCCCGCCTTCGTTGCATCCAAAGCAATAATATATTTGCTTCTCGATACTTACGGTAAAAGAAGGAGTCTTTTCTTTGTGAAACGGACATAATCCGACAAAATTTCTTCCAGTCTTTCGTAATTGAACATACTGGGAAACAATATCCAATATGTTTATTTTTCCGAGCAACTCATCTAAATTATTCATCATAGCAGCTCTACTATCGTTATCCCCACGTTTCTTTCATCCCCTTTAACCTGTCTGATATATTTTGCATCGGAAAGGCGTTCTTTCACTGCCTTCATCAAGCGGCCCGTACCGATTCCATGGAGGATTCTCACCTTGGGCACACCCTGAATAACGGCTGTATCAATAAATTTATCAAGCCTTACAATTGCTTCTTCTACCCGCATACCTATGAGGTTTAACTCCGGCTCATTTATAAGCTCAACATTTAACTCCGTTTTATTGTAAATAGCCTGTTTAGGCTCTTTAACCGCCTTACTCACAAAAACCTTGTTAATCTTTGTTTTCACATTACCGGTTACAATTTCCAGGATGTCTCTCTCATTATCAATATCTGCAACATATCCGCTGCTTCCGAGTGTTCTTATTTTGACGTAATCTCCAATTTTAATATCATCCTGTTTTTTAATTTCTTTTTTGAAATATTTATTCCTTAAACCACTCAACCTTTCCTTACTTATCTTTATAGACGCTTTTTCCTTTTTTGCAATCTCTTTTTTTACTTCTTCCAGTTCAGTCTCCAATTCCAGCAGCCTGTTATTGGATTTCTCTTCCATTTTTTTTATATATTGATCCTTTTTTTCTTTTAGCAAGGAAAGCTTCTGTTTAAATTCTTCCCTGAGCCGCCTCAACTCCTTTCTTTCCTCATCAACTTTTTGTTTTCCGTTTTCCAAAGCACTTATAAGGTCGTTGAGCATCTGTTCCTGCGTCCCCATGTACCCGTAGCTTCTCTCAATAATCTCGTCCGGAATTTCGATGTTCTTCGCAACATTGATAGCGTTGCTGTAGCCCGCTATACCATAAGAAAGTTTATAAAGGGGTTTCATGCTTTCAGGATCAAAAGCGGTAGAAGCATTTATAGCAAAAGGCTTCGTGTATCCATAAGCCTTTAAGAGGTTTAAATGTGTAGTGACAATTACCTTACAGCCTTTCCCAACAAAAGTATCAATAATACCCATTGATAACGCAGATGCTTCCTGCGGCTCTGTATTGCCGCCAATTTCATCGATAAGAATAAGCTCTCCGCCTCTTGTGTTGGTGTAAATATCCTTTATGGTCATCATGTGTGCGGTAAAGCTTGAGAGCTCCATTGAGATGTCCTGTTCATCACCGATAATTGCTAATATTCCGGAAAAGACCGGAAGTTTTGGCCTTCCGGATGCAGGGATAAACAGGCCGGTCTGTGCCATTAGAGATAGAAGACCTATAGTTTTTAACGCCGCTGTTTTACCACCCGCATTCGGACCGCTTATGATCATGGCATTTTTGTTGCTATCCATATGTATGTCAACAGGAACTGTCTGGTCTTTTTTAGATATGGTTATAAAGGGGTTCCTCGCATCTTTGATATCTATCGATTCATCAATGCCTATTTCCGGCCTCACACATTCAAACTTTGTGCTGAAGAGCCCAAGACTCTGATAAAAATCCAACTCACAAAGAACATCAAGATTTACTTCAAGTTCATTGATAGATTTTCTGATGTATTCAGTTAGATCCTTGAGGATTTTTGTTTCTTCTTCTTTTTCCTCTTTTTCAAGGATATTAACATTGTTGTTCAGTTCCACACATTCAACGGGCTCAACAAAAGAAGTTTTCAGGGAATGTGAATAATCATGGACAATCCCCTGGATAAACTGATTGAAATTAGGTTTCAGAGGTATTACATATCTCCCGTTCCGCATAGCTATATAAACATCCTGAAGAATAGGGATTACCGATTCCCTCTCCATTATCTTTTCGAGCTGTTTCCTTATCTTTTCTTTGTAAACATAAAGATCGGATCTTATTCTGGAGAGTTCGTAAGAGGCGGTGTCTTCAATAAAGCCTTCACTGTTTATAGTTTTAGATATTTTTGAAAAAAGAGAGTAAAGAGGCTTTATCTTCTCTATCATCTCTTCAATGAAAGGCTTTTTGATGTAGGCTTTTTTTAGAAACTTCGATACACCATCACAAACCGTGAGAAAACTTGAAATTGTTACAAACTCTCCGGCTTCAAGGAGCGAATCTTTTATATTAAGTAGTTTTAAAATATTCTTTATATCCGGAATATCTGAAAAAGGAATGTTCCCGTCCCACCTTAAAACCTCAATAAGGGCTTCAATTTTATCCTGTCTTTCCAGCATCTCGCTTTTATTGTCGAGGGGACAAAGATTAGAAATTAATGTATGAACATATTGTATTGAAGAGAAATTTTTGAATAGTTCGAGTAGCTTTGTATAATCGAGGTATGATAAGGTCTTGTCAACCATAGAGGGCTTGCGACTATCTATTGAGAAGACAGTCTTTTAAGCACCATTCCGCTTAACACCTTTCCGTCAGTCCTCCCGGGATATTTTTCCATAAGGAATTTAATGACTTTGCCCATATCCTTCTGGCTCTTTGCCTCAAGTGTCCTTACTGCTTCTTCTATCTCTTTTATCAGCTCTTCCTCAGACAAGGGGGCAGGTAAAAACTCTTTTAAAATTACGAGTTCCTTTTCCTCCTTCTGGGCAAGTTCCATTCTGTTTCCTTTTTTGAAGCTTTCAATAGATTCAATGTGTTGTTTTATCGATGTTTTGACGATAGCAAAAAACTCGTCTTCAGATAAAGCCCGAAGTTTTTCAACCTCTTTATTCTTGATGGCAGCTAAGAGCATCCGTAAGACGGACACTCTTATGCTGTCCTTTTGTTTTAAAGATTGTTTGAGACCTTCTTCTATTCTGGATCTGTATTCCATTATTAGTAAAGTCCCTTATCCATTACCCTTTTTAGTTTTTTTAATGCTCTTTTCTTGGCAGCAAGCATTTTCTTCTTCTTCTTTACGCTTGGCTTTTCGTAATGCTCTCTTTTCTTTATTTCAGAAAGTATGCCTGTCTTTTCGCACTGTTTTTTAAACCTTTTAAGGGCGCTTTCGAATGACTCTCCTTCTCTTACAATAACAGCTGGCATTCATCTTTCCCTCCCTCCGTGCACAGAATAAACTTAAAGTCATTAATTTAAACTCAAAGACGGGTTTAAAGTCAATACAATTAATGGCTGTGATGGATTATGCACTGTTCATTCAAAGGGATTTTTCAGGATAATCGTGCTTTCCCTTTCAGGTCCTGTAGAAATGATGTCAACACCGACCCCCACAATTTCTTCTAATCTTTTTATATATTTTTTCGCATTCAACGGGAGGTCTTCATACTTTGTGACGCCTCTCGTTGATTTGTTCCAACCATCAATATCTTCATAAACAGGTTCGCAATCATAATAAGCCTTTATTGCCATTGGTGGGTCATAATAAAATTTTTTACCTATTTTGTACTTGACGCATACCTTGATCTTCTCAAACTCGTCGAGGACATCAAGTTTCATCATACACAACCCGCTAGCCCCATTCAGCTTTAATGCCCTCCTGACAATCACTGCGTCAAACCATCCGCATCGTCTCGGTCTTCCGGTTGTAGCGCCATATTCACCGCCAACATTCCTGATTTTTTCTCCAATTTCATCCAATAGTTCCGTAGGGAAAGGTCCTTCCCCTACCCTTGTCGTGTAGGCTTTGCAGATACCCAGAATATAATCTACAGATGTTGGCGGCGCACCGCTTCCTGACGCAATATTTCCGGAAACAGTATTTGAAGATGTGACATAGGGGTATGTGCCGTGATCAATGTCAAGGTATGTCCCCTGAGCACCTTCAAAAAGTATTTTTCTATCCTTCTCTATACTTTTATGAAGAAACTCTGTTGTATCGGCAACGTACTTTTTCAGGAATTTTCTATAACCATCGTAGCCCTTGATCACATCCCGCGCCTTGAAGCCTTCATCTTTGTAATACTTTTTGATGATGAAATTTTTCAATTCCAGGTTTTGTTTAACCTTTTCAGAAAATACTTTTTTATCAAGAAGGTCAATAACTCTTATCCCTGACCTGCTTATTTTATCTTCATAGGCAGGGCCTATCCCTCTCCCGGTGGTTCCTATCTTCTTTTTACCTTTTGACTCCTTCAATGCATCAAGTTTTTTATGATACGGCATGATAACGTGGGCCAAGCCGCTGATCATAAATTTCTTGTCGTCATTCATATATCCAAGTGTCTTGAGCTCGCTTATTTCCTGTTCAAGCACACCCGGATCCAGAACGACACCATTGCCTATGATGCAATATTTCCCTTCATGAAGAATACCGGAGGGAATTAAATGGAGTATTACCTTTTTCCCGCCGGCAACTATCGTATGTCCGGCATTTGCCCCGCCCTGAAACCGTACAATTACATCGGCAAAACCGCTCAAAATATCAATTATCTTCCCCTTGCCTTCGTCTCCCCATTGTATTCCAACTGCACCAACATTTGACATTTATTACTCTCCTGTTTTAAATATTCGTTTCATAATTCAAATACTCTTCATAATATACCTTAACCCTAAAATCAAGCACAAATATACCACGTATATCGGGTTTTGACATCATAATCCAACATATGGTATCTTGATACGCCTTTATAATAGAAAATAACCGGGAGGTAAAATAATGAAGAGGTCTTTAAATAATAAATTTAATCTTTTCGTAATACTGGTCGCATTCCTTTTCCTTCTCTTTGTTGGGATGGAATCGATTGCATTTGCACGCGCAGGCGGCGGAAGATCATCGGGCAGCAGGGGATTTAGCTCCGGCAGCGGCAGATCTTACCAGAGATCAACGCCAACTCAGTCGCCAGGCAGTACACAACAACGCGCACAACAACCCACAACCCAGGCTCCCCCCATTCAACAGCCGCAACCGTCTTTTGGAAGAAGTCTCCTTTATGGAATTGGCGGCGGGCTAATGGGGGGGATGATTGGAAATATGTTATTCGGCGGTCGCGGTTATGCCGGTGGCGGCGGATGGGGCGGAGGCGGTTTTGGCTTCGGCGATATAATCATCCTGCTCGTCATTGCAGGGATAATCTATTTTGTCTATAAAAAATACCGTGCACGGAAGGCTGACGAAATGCAAATGAGCGCATCAGGAACGGGTTATTCTCCTTCATACAGCTACAATGAGCCTGCACCGGAACCGGTATACGAATCAGCCTCCCGGCAGGAAGATACGGTCTCTCAGGGACTCCGTCACATAAAGGAAATGGATTCTTACTTTGATGAAGACCGGTTTAAAGAACTGGCGGAAGATGACTTTTTCAAAATCCAGAGCGGCTGGACAAAACGTGATCTAAGCAACGTCCGCAATCTTCTGACACCTCAGATGTTGAACACATTTCAGACCGATATTAATAATTATATATCAAAAAAACAGGTCAACCGACTTGAAAATATCGCCATGCGACAGGTTGAAATTGTCGATGCAGTCCAGGATCAGGGTGAGGAATATATAACAGTAAAATTCCTTGCGAGTATCCTTGATTATACAATTGATGAAACGAACAGTCAGGTAATTTCCGGCAGTTCCAACGATCCTGTAAAATTTCTCGAATACTGGACTTTCACGAGAAAAATCGGCGACAAAAACTGGGCGCTTGCCGGTATCACACAGGAAGCTGACTATTGATACAACAACAAATCAAAGCCGTTAACCCCCGCCTATCCGCAAGCGGGGGTTTTGTTATATCGGATCATATAAAATTAACAGTCAATCCAAAAGATAAAGAAGAATAGTATTTGAAATGTATGATCGCAGGAGTTGAACCAAAACGCTTAGCGTTGTCTCTCTTTTAATATTTGTGTGTGCAGTTCTCTAAAATCCTTCGGAGGAAGCACATCTGCCTTTCTGACCAGTCTCACCGCCGACACGGGACAGGGCAACCCGCACACACCGCACCCGATGCACCATTCCATGTCGATTACAGGCAGGTCATCCTCCATTCTGATTGCACTCACCGGACAAATATCGACACATGATCCACACCCGGTACACTTATCCGTGTCGGTTTCCCTGAGAAAGTATGTTGCCATCAGGACATCTCTCGGGATCTTTCTCCTTTTTATTGTTCCTACGGACCAGCAACAACAACTGCAACAGTTGCAGGTATGCTTGATGCCTTCCCTTGCATTATCCACGAGGTGAACAAGACCCGCCTCCTCACAACGTTTTATAACCTCAAGGGCTTCTGTCCTGTTAACTTCCCTTCCTAATCCCCTCTCAATAACATACTCGGCAAGTTCATCGAACTTCATGCACACCTCAAGCGGATGTTCACACCGTTTTTTCCCGATAAGCTGAGCGGTTACCCTGCATGCGCATGACACAAGAGCGATTATACGGGCATTCCCGATAACGTTCTCCATCATTTCAAACGGGAAAACGGCATGCGTTTCCGGTTCAATATGGACAGTATTCGGAAGGTATCTGAACGCCTTTGTCGGAGTAGTTCCGTAGACCTCATATAATTCATCTTTTCGCCCATATTTCGCCACGAGTTCTGCCATCCTTTTTGCATCCGGCTGATCTATTCCTCCCCATAAAAATGCCTGTGGAAAACCGTACCCGAATTGCTGCAACGCAAAACCGGTTTTACCCTCCTCCGTTTTGCCCGAATAAAGCAATCCCCTGTTAACAAGGTCCGACAACACGGTTTCCAACTCTGCAACCGACATCCCGGTATCCGATGCCAGTTTGGCGGCAGATACGGGTTGAAACGGTATTACCTCCGTAGGCAGCAACAACGCCACCTCAGCCTCCCTAAAGGTGAAGGTGCTCTTTAAAATCTCCAGCAATTCCTCTTTTGGCGGATACCCCATACCGAGGGAGGACAGATGCTTTGCAAGTCTTGTATAAACGTCTTCATGCATGGTTTTCATTCTAATTTCCTTTAAACATCTTTGTTAATGATTTTGAATACAATCGGGTTCTCCGGCACTGCGCCGCTTTCATCTAAGGATTGCCCCCCCTGAATCCGGCAGCCAGGTTTTCAAGCTCATACCAGCGGTGATAGGCTTCATCAAGCTCTTTTTCCGCCGCACCTAACCGGTCGTTAGCCTCATACACCTTGCCCAGATCACGGCTTGCATAAAATTCAGAGGAATTCAAGGTTTCCGTAAGGAGCTTTTTCTCATCCTCTAAGGCTTCGATGACCTTTGGCAGCGATTCAAGCTCCCGGGTTTCCTTAAAGGAGAGTTTGCCCTTTTCCTTCGGGGCTTTTTCCCTCTTCCGTTTCTGTTCCTTTGGAGCTGCCGACTTCAACTGCTCCGTTGTCGCTTTCCTCTGTCTCAGCCAATCGTCGTAGCCGCCTACATACTCCACTAATCGTCCATCACCCTCGAAGACAATCGTCGAGGTCACTACATTATTGAGAAACTCGCGGTCGTGACTGACCAGCATAATCGTACCATTATAATCAAGGAGCCTGTCTTCGAGCAATTCCAGCGTTTCCGCATCAAGGTCATTTGTGGGCTCATCGAGGACAAGTACATTCGATGGAATAACGAAGAGTTTCGCCAAAAGCAGCCGGTTGCGCTCACCCCCGGAGAGAGAACTGACGGGCGACATAATCCGCTCCGGCGAAAAAAGAAAATCCTGAAGATACCCAACCACATGCCGCGGGGAGTCGCCAATAATGACCGTATCGTTGCCGCCGCCGATATTCTCCCGGAGGGTCTTGCCTTCGTCAAGCTGTGCACGGAGCTGATCAAAATAAGCAATGCTGATATTGGCGCCCAGCCGAACCGTTCCCTGTTGCGGCGTGAGGTCGCCGAGGAGTATCTTGAGAAGGGTGGTTTTGCCGGAACCGTTCGGCCCGATAACACCCACCTTGTCGCCGCGAATGACTGTGGTGGAAAACCCGTCGACGATCTTTGAATCGCCCCATGCGAATGAGACCGCCTTTGCATCTACAACCATCCGTCCGCTCCGCTCCGCCTCCTGGATTGCCAGTCGGGAGACACCCGCCTGTTCCTGCCTGCGGGAGCGTTCCTGACGCATCTGCATCAAGGCCCGGACCCTGCCTTCATTGCGGGTGCGACGCGCCTTGACCCCTTGCCTGATCCAGGTCTCCTCTTTGGATAATTTCTTATCAAATTCATGCCGCTGCTTCTCTTCTGCCTCCAGCAAGGCCTGTCGTCGTTCAAGGTAGGTTCTGTAGTTACAGTCGAAAGATATCAGGCGGCCCCTGTCTATTTCCACGATCCGCGTTGCCAAACGCTGGAGAAAGGCCCGGTCGTGAGTCACGAACATGAGCGTCTTTTCATATTTCAGCAGGAAGTCCTCAAGCCGGAGGATGGTGCTGACATCGAGGTGGTTTGTGGGCTCGTCGAGCAGGAGGAGGTCCGGATCATTTACCAGTGCCCTGGCCAAAAAAACCCGGCGTTTCATACCCGCAGACAAAACCCGGAACCGGGCATTTTCGTCCAGTTCAGACCCTTGGATTACCCTTTCAACCCGCTGGTGGTAACGCCAGGCGCCGGATGCCTCTATCCGGTGCTGGACGCCTTCGAGCTTTCTGATGAGGCCGGCATCCCTGTTCCCGGTAATCTGAAAAGTAATGTCACGGTATTCCCTGAGTAGTTCCACATGTTCCTGTCCGCCGGAGGCTACCACATCGTAGACCGTTCCCGGCATGTCATCAGGGACATCCTGTGCCAGCATTGCAATCTTCACATTGCCGCTTCGAATAATCCCGCCTGAATCCGGAGTTATATGACCGGCAAGCAACTTCATGAGGGTGGATTTGCCTGAGCCGTTACGGCCCAGCAGGCCGATCCGCTCGCCGGCCTCGATCTGAAGCGTGACACCATCCAGCAACTGCGGGCCGCCGAAATTCAGCGAAACATCATTGATCAGTAGAAGTCCCATATCCTCTCTTTGGTCTTAGTATAATCGACAAAGCAGGGATTTGCCACCCCTATCCTTCACCGACCCCTTTATCCCGGAACTCTTGCAAAAAAGTGAAATGTCCTACCGGCATCCTGTCGCAACGGCACGTAATATCTCAGAAACAACCCCTTTATGTTCTGCCATGATAACCTTGATCTGCGTCTCCCTGCCTTTAATTAAACTTCCCAGGACATTGCCGTCCATATCGAGCATACAACCAAAGAGCCTGGGGGCATGGAGATGCAGGAGATGTTCGATGTGCCGGTAAAAACGCCGGGCGCCATCGTTGGAAACGAGAAGCAACCGGGATACTCTGTCGCCGGTGGGAAGGTTTTTGCCTTCCCGAAGATTGTCAATCCCCCTTTGTTCCTTCTCCAGCTTATCTGAGATAGCCTCCAATCCCCACTGAACCTGACCATTCAGGCTTGCCCTCTGAAGCACCTTTTTCAAGAAATCATCTATGATTATTATGGGTATAGAAAAATCACTGCCGGGCCAAAGTTGAACAGTACGCGTCCCCAGGACCCGGCAAATGGTTTCAGCGGCGCCGTCGGCTTCCAGTTCTCTTGGCAACCTTATATCTGAAAGGTTCATGTACCTGCTATAAATAATGCATCGGTTTTGTTATTTGACATCGTTAACCGGCAGATTGTCCATCAACATATAATTAACCTGGGCCACGGCAACATGCTTTCCGGTTGCATCATACAGATCAACTGAAACCGGGCACAAAGTTCGACCTAACTTTATCGTGTTTGCCTTTACAGTAACGTCGGTAAGACATGGAGCAAGAAACCGTATATTCATATCCGTGGTAGTTAACTTGACAAACGGTCCTGTTCTCGTGAAAATTGCAAAACAAGCAGCACTATCTGCAATGGTCATCAGCAATCCGCCATGGAATGATTTAGCAACCCCGTCGTAGCTTAGCTTTCTTTGAACCTTTGCTTCACAATGTCCCTTAGTAAGAGAAACAATTTGAATTTTCAGCGTATCGACTATCGGAATCTTATTGATCACCTTAAGAATATCATTTTTAAATTCAGGCGATAATTCCATAATCTTTATACCTCCTCAGGTATGAGCGTAACAATTAATAATCCAATTTGCCTTCGGTTAAGCATTCCATAAACTGACTACTAATGTCAATGCCGCCGCGACAATATCCACTAAAGGTATTTCGTGTGGTGGTGATTACCAGGCGAAAGGTGCGTTGCTTTCACGAAATTCAATATTGCGTAAATATTTTGCAACAGAAATAAAATCCATGTTAAATAACAATTGCCGGATAAAGACATTGCCGGAAAGAGGAGGCAAACAATAACCTTAAGTGATTAAAAACAATTGGACATTGCCTCATATCCTGATCTTGAAATCCTCTGCCGGTGCGGGAAAGACGTATAACCTTGCACTGAGGTATCTTCAGCTTCTCCTTCTCGATAAAATCACCCCATCACAAATAAAGACCCATATCTCAAATATTGTTGCCATTACCTTCACGAATAAAGCTGCCGCAGAAATGCGCTCCAGGATAATCGACTGGATGAAAAGGATAATTCTCGATATACCTCTTGAAGGTTCACAGCGCAAACCGATTGATGAAATTGTGGAAAGCGTCAGGGGTCAAGGGTTCGATGGTTCGAGGGTTCGGGTGGACCGTTCGGACACCCAAATTCTCGAATCTTTGATTCGAAAGACAATTGAACACAATTTTGAGGATTTGCTTGAAAATTATTATGATTTCAACGTCAGCACCATTGACAGCTTTGTGAATCTTACCCTCAAGGCTTCTGCCTTCAAATTAAATCTGCCTCCGGATTTCGATATTTCCACCGAGTCCGGCACTCAGATAGATTTTGTTCTTCAGGAATGCCTTCAAAAAATCCTTGAGGATGATGGCGTAAGGGAAAAATTTGACAGATTCCTTAAAAATTACATTGAATTAGAGGGCGACAATATCAGTTGGATCCCTAAAAATTTCATACGGGATACCATTTCAAGCCTGTGGAATGAAGAAGCAAAGGAAAATATCGGCTTCGAATGCACAACAAATGCAGCACTTCTGGAGATCATACAAATAAAGACAGAGAAAGTTGTTTCAGAATTAAAGGCATATTTGCACACAACGCCCGGAATGAAAGCACATTCAGGTTTTTTAAATGCCCTCGAGCAATTTTCCATTTCCAACAAATACAGGTTTAAAATAAGTGCCTATTTTAAAAGACAGACAGTCCGGGAGTCACTTAATAAGAATAGCGCTCCTGCTGCTGAGGAATATGAGAAATTGTGGAGAGATATAAAAAAATACCTTACATCCTTTATCGAAATCCTTTCGGAATCCAGATACGCCTCATATATAGAAATCTATGATCTCTTCAAACAAATGCTTAAGGTAGAGATTACTTACCACAAACGGCTTATCCTCATTGAACAATTGAATACCTTATTACAAAAAATCATTAAAGACGAATACTTCATACCGGAAATTTACTATGCCCTCGCAGAACGGTATTCGCATTTTCTTATCGATGAATTTCAGGATACGAACCATCTCCAGTGGAACAATATCGAGCTGCTGACAGAAGAGGCCCTAAGCAGAGGCGGGACGCTCTTTCTCGTCGGCGACAAGAAGCAGGCAATTTACCGTTGGCGCGGCGGAAATGCAGAACTTGTCAATGAGATATCGTCCCGGTATCAGTCCTATCCCATTTATGAACTGAAGCTCGACAGGAACTACAGAAGCGGAGAATGCATTGTACATTTTAACAATATCATTTTCAGTTCCGACAACCTGCAGCATGTCATCAAATCACTCAAAGAAAACGATCCCGGAGATATCGCATACAAGGTTTTTTCGACCTATGAGGGATCGGCACAGAATTTTTTAGATAGCGAGGCCGGCAAAGGTTACGTTCACGTGGAAAGGGTAATTCAGGAAGACGATGACGGCGATGCAGGCGATGCAAAGGAAACATTTCTGAAAGATGAAAAAAACACATTAATCAAGAGCAGGCTCAAAGGATTGATCGAAGAGCTGAAAGAAAGAAACACCTTTGAATACAGTGATATTGCCGTACTTGTAAGAAGAAAAGAGGAAGTAAGGTTCGTCGTTAAAACGCTTCTTGAAATGGGTATAAGCGTTGAATCCGACCTCACGGTGAATGTGAAGAATAATTCATTAATACAGGAAATGATAAGCTTTTTAGCGTTTATCAATTCACCCGATGATGATCTCTCTCTTGCCGGTTTTTTATCGGGAAAAATATTTCAAAAAAAGACCGGACTGAATGAAGATGAAATCATGACCTGGATTGCACATGAACGCATCAATACATTGTCCGAGCACCTTTATCCTGCATTTCAAAGAGATTTTCCCCGTATATGGGATGATTATTTCAACTATTTTTTCAGGAATTCCGGTTATCTGCCTCTTTATGACTTTGTCGTACTTTTTTTGAAAAAATGGGGCGTATTAATTAATTTTCCTGAAAACGGCGCATATTTTCTCCATGTGTGTGAATTAATAAAAGAGCAGGAGGTTTTGCAGCAAAACAATCTGACGAGTTTTTTAGAATTCTGGGAAGACAATACGGAAAAAGAAGACCCCTTCCTGTTAAAAACAACCGGCGGAACCAACGCAATCAGGGTAATGACGATACACAAGGCCAAAGGTCTCCAATTCCCTGTCGTAATACTGCCTTTCTTAAAATTAAACACATACGGCTCTTCCGACAGTAAAGATAAAACAAAGTATTTTGTAAAAGAAAATAACGGGATGAAGCTTCTGTACATTAAAAAAGATTTTGCGGAGTATTCCCGGAAACTGAAGGAAGTTTATACCGGGAGAGAGGCAGAATATATCCTTGATGAACTTAATAATATATATGTTGCCTGCACTCGTGCCGAAAAAGAACTTTATATATTCCTGACCGATTCTAAAAGACAAAAAAATTATTTGATTGACTATTTCATCGGTCTGGACAAATTGAGCGGATATATTAACGGAAACGTGCTGGAGATAGGAGAAAAAAGAGCGGAAGGTGCAAGGTGCAAGGTGCAAGGTGGGAAGCAGGAGGAAGAAGACAAAGGGCAGGTGGCAGAGGGAAAAACTAATTTAGAATTAAGCAAGATAAAGGAAGAAGGATTTCTTTTTAGCGACCCGGGTGAGGATATCGGATGGATGGAATATATCAGGGCAAAGGTTGAAAAACCAGGCGAAATTTCACCTGAAAACCTTTTTGCAAAGAAAAAGGGTGATGTGATCCATTACATACTGGCCCTCATATCAAAATTACCGGAAGATTACGACGCCTTTCTGAACAGGTGCATCATCACGGGAATTGCACAATACGGCTTCCATAGCCATGAACCTATGATTAAAGACACTATTTGTAGTATCTTCGCAAATCCTGACCTGAAAAGGTTTTTCCAGCCGGAAGATACCGACGTTGTTTATACGGAGCAGGAAATAGTTGATTTACGGGGTGATACCCACAAGGTCGACAGGATCGTTATAACAAATAACCGTATCGATGTGATCGACTTCAAGACCGGCGAGAGCCACTCACAGGAACATATCGAACAATTGATGCGCTATGGGAATATTATGCGGATGATGTATCCCGGCAAAACCGTACACAGATATTTGCTTTATTTAGATACAGGTGAAGTGAAGGTCGTATGAAAAAAATATATTCCATTCCCTTTGGCGCTGATTTTGTCGAAGAACTTAAAAAATTAATTATTCATGACCAAAAACCCCTTTCGCATAAAGCAATAGTATTCTCCGGGAAAAGACCCTCCCTTTATCTCAAAAAGGCCCTTGCTGAAGGCCGGGATCAGCCCTTTTATCCTCCCGATTGTTATTCCGTTGCTGAATTTATCGACTATATCACACGCAAGAAGTATTACGATTATATTGATCTGGAGTATACCGATGCTGTATGGTTTTTGTATCAGGTTATCCAATTGCTGAATGCTTTTCATGAGCATTCCTTTACACGAAAAGGTTTCGGTGAATTTTTCTACTGGGGCAGGCACATCCTTGACTTTATCAACCAGCTTGATATTGAAAACGTCTCCAATAGCAGGTTGCATGCCCTGGAAGGTAATGCGGAAATAGGATACGATGTGCCGGAAAGCGTAAACGAATTACTCATGAATATCGGCATCATAAGAGACGGGTTCCATGAGGCATTAGCCGAGAACCGGTGTTTTACCGGTGGATATAAATATCTATGCGCCCTTGAAGTAATTGGCGACGAGCCTCTTGATGAGTTTGAAAGGGTATATTTTGCAGGACTCTTTGCATTATCAGGCACAGAAAGAGAAATCGTCAGGAACATCTGGCTGAAAGACAAGGGGGAGATTATCCTTGAAGGTAATCCGGATAACTGGCACATCCTGAAAGAATTGATCCCCCATTTCGGCGCAGAAGTTGAAACTATAGGCTGCATAGCTTCAAAGCCCGAACATATTCAAATCCATTCAGCCCTCGATGTCCACTCTGAAGTCTTGAAAATACACGACATACTGAACGTTGTAAAATCAAATAAGGCCGCTGTTGTGCTTCCGTTATCCGAGTCCCTTTTCCCCTTATTAACATTCGCCGTTGACCGGACGGATAAAAGGTACAACATCTCCCTGCAATACCCCTTTGCGAGAACATCTGTTTTTGATCTGATTGAACAGGTAATAAATGCACAAATGACGAGACGGGGAAAGGGGTTCTATTCCGCCAAAGACTACCTTCATGTAATTCTCAACCCCTTCGTAAAGAATCTGCATCCGGATATTGATTTGAGAGCGCTCCTCCTGCATGTGGAAAGATCACTAAAGGGGGAAATGTTTGAAAAAGGGACTTTAAATAAACCCTTTATAACCTTGAAAGAGATAGAAACAGAATGTGAACTTGCAACCGATAAGTATCTCAACAAGATACATAAAATATTTTTTAAGAACTTTGAAAACGTCAAGAATTTGTACGAAATAGTTGAAAGTCTTGAAGAAATGCTTGAGTACGTTCTTAATCACACACCCATCCGTTCTTACATTCTTTCCGGAGAGATATTTAAAACAGCATTCGAATTTTCAGAGAAACTTAAGCAGGCAAGGTTTTGCAGGGAAACATTTTCTTTCGATGACGAAGAAAATAAAAAAACCTTATACGATTTTACCCTCAATTACCTGAAAACAATCGGCCTGCCGTTCGAGACGAAACCCATAGAGGAACTTGAAATTATCGGAATGCTCGAAACAAGAAATTTATCTTTTGATACGGTTATCATGCTTGATGTCAACGAAGGGATCATGCCTCAGCCCAAAAAGGTTGATCCCCTTGTGCCTTTGGGCGTTTATGAAAGCCTTGGCATACCTACTCCCGAATATAACGAAGAAATTTACAGATATTACTTCTATCGTTTAATAAACTCGGCAAAAAACGTTCATTTGCTTTATATAGACGCTGAAGATAAACAACGGAGCAGGTATATAGAGCAAATCCTCTGGGAAAAAGAAAAAAGCAAAAAGGTCCTTAATGCAATACCTGTTGAGTCATCTTCATTCAAAATTAACCTGAAACCAAGAGAAATTCTGCCTGAGTTCAAAAAATCAATTGACATTATCAGGCAGCTCAAAAATAAAACGTATTCCCCCTCTTCTATCGACGACTTTATCGTCTGCCCGGTACTCTTCTATTTTAAACATATTCTCAACTTTGAACAAAAAAAAGAAATATCCGGTAATATTGATGCGTTGGACAGGGGGACCATTATACATCGCATCCTCCTTGATACATTTGAGATGTTTAAGGGTAAGGAGGTCACTGTCGCAGCATTTAAGGATATTACAGACAGAATGAATAATGTAGTGGAAGAACGCTTCAAGGATAAAGTGGTTACAGGTGATTATTACCTTTTTAAAAGGCTTACTGCGTATAAACTGGAATCTTTTCTAAGAAAAAACATCAGAGAAGCCGGAAGACCTTTTATCATCAAACATCTCGAAGCGGTAATTAATGATGCAGCAATTGACTCCGGTACCTTTCCGGTCAGTCTTAAAGGCAGGATAGACCGGATCGACTTTTATCCGGACAATGGCGAATATATAATCATAGATTATAAAACAGGCGGCTCAAAACAATATTTACAAAGCATTGTCGACAAGACCGATTTTTACTCTCTCGATGATATTCACAGAAAAGTTAACTCTTTCCAATTACCCATATATGTATATCTTTTTCTCAATACACATCCGGTTTCATTAGACAGCGTCAATGCGAAATTAATTTTGCTTAAAAGCAATGAAGAGGAAATGCTTTTTAAAGATAGCCGGACCGCCGGCAGAGAAATCGTATTCGCACAATTTATGAAAGGCCTTAAAACAGTATTCGAGGATATATTGAACATATCAAAGCCCTTTAAGCCTTTCGACGATGAGGCATGCGCTGCATGTCCGTTTAAAAATCTTTGCCATGTCTGAGTCCTCCAGCCCCTCTTTTTTTATCCGGTATCCGGAGTCATACGAAAGCATATGTCTTTCTTAATTCTTCACTTGACAGAATAATTTATTCATATACAATAAAAAGAGTATTCAAAAAAAACCAAAAAGGGGGAATTACAATGGCCACAAAAACAACGGTAAAGAAAGCTGCTCCAAAGAAAGCGGAAGCTAAAGCAAAAACCGTTAAAAAAGCAGCGGTAAAACCTAAAGAAGCTGTAGCAAAAAAAGCGGCAGCAAAACCAGCGGCAAAATCGGCGGTGCCCAAGGCGGCCAAATCAGCTATGAAAAAAGGAACAAAATACAGTTGCAGTGCATGCGGCTTAGTTGTTGCGGTTGATACGGTATGTGGTTGCACAGAGGTGTGCGACATCTTCTGTTGCGAAAAACCGATGAAAGTAAAAAAATAATCTCAACAAGTTATTTAACGGTTCGCATCCATTCGGCCTTCTAACTTGTCCACCCGCAAGCGGGTACCCGGCTTCGAATAAATCAGGTCGACCCGGACGATTTTGTCACCTACAATATTATTTTAATTGCCTTTTTAGAAGCATTGTTCAATAATTCATCAGGCACGCCGGTACGTCATTTGTCGGGCAGGAGGGGTCCCACTTGAAAGGAAGTTGCTTATACCGGTTATCAGAATCGTTGCGATGACAAGTCCATACTTTCGCCGCTGTTTTGCTACCCTCATCTGCTGGAAGCAAATTATGATATTCGGACCGTTCAGGAGCTTTTGGGCCACAAGGAGGTCTCGACGACAATGATTTATACCCATGTTCTGAACAAACCCGGGATCAGTGTAAGAAGTCCCCTCGATGGATAGACAGGGTGTAAGTGGAATTTTAGAATGTGCTGTATATCCCGGTCATTTCTGGAGATATACAGCACAAGGGAAAGAATATTGGGATATATTGCTATAGAGATGTATACTTAATTGTTAGGGGAGAAATGGACATGACAGATAATCAAACTGACTACAATGCTACCGAAGCTGTTGCTATTCTCCTCAGGGACTATCGGGAGCGAAGACAGGCGTTTCACGCATTTGATGACTATGACAAAGCGATGAGCGACATGCGGCAGACTGCATCAACGAAGATTGATAGGCTGGACGAGCCACTAAAGACAATTGCCTCAAGGTTGTTCTCCATTACCGATAAAGGTTTCTTCCTTTTTCAGGTCTGTGAGTGGAAGCTTGATTATCTTGCCGAGGCACTAATTCACGCAATCCAGGCAAAGAACCCCCTTGCTCTTGCGAATAACGCCCGGTCACTAGTGGAACATTTGGCAGCTTTGGTTGCAATTGTAGAAGAACTCGAACAACTGGAAATCAACTTACGTGGGCAAGGCCAGAAAAAAGCCATAAATGACGCACTAGGGAAAACCGAGAAATTCATTCATCGTGGTTTCTATGGGAAGAGCCCAAAACTCACCAATAACAAAAACGAACAGGCGCTTCATGTAAATGACTGCCTTAGAGCCCTAAAAAAAGACTTTGCCGATATTGAGGAGGTTTATGATTTCCTCTGTGAGTATGTTCACCCCAACCACGGCAGCAATCTTCTGGTTTCTACTGGGCAACTCGGTGGCGGGCGATTGAATCCACCGGAGGAGTTTCATTGTGAAACCCTGGATTGTTTGCGGCGTTACTGTTCGCGCTGTATGTTATTTCTGAGGGAACGAGGCATCGAGCACGGTTCTGTTTTCATAAGGCTTCAAGACCTGCTTGAGCTGTGCCTCCGCAAGGGCGTGAAAGTAGAAAACGTATTCTCCATCAAGGCCCCTAAACCTCAGGGTGACGGCAAATCCCGAGGCACAGCATTCTTCTTCCCTAAAGCACGGACTGCTATGGAGGCAGTTAAGTTGTCCTACGAATTTCTCGCGAGGGAAGGCTACAATGTTCAGGAAAGGGAAAACGGTGGCGTCACAGATGGGTTTATCTATGACGCATACACAACCGACAAGGGAACGGTTTGGTTCAAGGTTCCTATGATGGGGTTTACAGACCCCTAACAACGATGCACCGGATCACCAATAGAACCGGCTTCCGGTGATGCCGAGTGTTGGACTGAATGTGATAATCAGGAGCCTACATGGTAAAGATAACTCATGGAAGCATATTCGATAAGAAATGTGACCTTTTGATCATTCCGTGCAATAGCAACGGTGGGGTGACCCATTGGGTTTTTTCCGGCCTGAAGCAAAATGGCATCAATGTTCCCGACAAATACATCCCGCTCGGAAAAGTCCTCTTCGTTGACACTAAACTGGATACCGAGAATGCTGAAATCGTCGGGTTTGCTGCATCCGTAGACGATGAAGCAGGTGATACTCCCACCAGTGCTATTACCTCCATAGGAAGCCAAATCTTTGACTACTGCAAATCAAACGGTCTTCGCCAAGTCAACATCCCCCTTTTGGGCTCAGGTGCAGGAGGGCTTTCGGAATTTGCATCTTTTGAAGCTTTGAAGCCAGCACTTCAAAAGAAAGGTGCTACCGAAATCTGTTTCGAAGTCTTTGTCCCGTCCCTAGAAACCTACAAAAGCTTCAAGACATCGTATCCCGCGTTGTTTGAGAAGCCCTCAGCTACCGCCGTCAGGAATCCCCGTGTTTTCATCAGCTATGCAGCAGACGACAAAGACAATGCAAGGTGGGTAAAGGACTTGGCGATAAAGTTGAGACAAAATGGCGTCGACGCCAGACTGGACCGTTTTCACCTAAAAGCCGGCACTGATCTCCCACAGTGGATGACCAACGAGGTAATAATGGCAGACAAGGTACTGCTGGTCTGCGATTACAGTTACATGATCAAGGCCGACGTCCATAGAGGTGGAGTCGGCTGGGAAACCATGATCGTTCAGGGCGACATGCTTACGCAGGGGGAGACCAAAGGCAAGTACATAGCTATCGTTCGGGAAACCGAGATCAACAAGGGGCTGCCAATCTACATGAAATCGAAATTAGCGTTACACTGGAAAAAAGAGGCAACGATCGAGGAGGAGGATTTTAAGGAATTGCTATTCACAATATTTGACTGTGACACGGCTCCCGATTTGGGCGACATACCCGACTTCATAGCTGACCGACTAGCCAACCCCGGGTCGGTATGAGGGAGCCCTTTAATGAGTGACCATAGCGAAAGGAGGCAATCATGAACCAGGAAGAAAAAAAAGGGTGGAACCCCTACATTGCCGGTGCTTTGACCGGACTGTTGCTTGTTTTTTCAGTTTGGTTTACAGGGAAGTATGTAGGTGTGTCAACGACATTTGTCCGATCGGCAGGCTATGTTGAACGTGTCTTTAATCTGGAAAAAGTTGCTCAGATGGAGTATTTCAAAAAGGAGATGCCGAAGATCGACTGGCAGTTCCTCTTCGTCATTGGCATCTTTATCGGTGCTGTTGCGGCCTCGACAACGTCCCGCGCCTTTCGATGGCAGGCCGTACCGTCCCGTTGGGAAGAACGTTTTGGTCCGTCCATCCCGAAGCGCGCTGCCGCAGCGTTTATCGGGGGCGTTGTGGCCATGTTCGGGGCCAGACTTGCCGATGGGTGACCAAGCGGTCACGGACTGAGCGGTTCGCTTCAGTTAGCTGTCAGCGGTTTTGTTGCTTTGATCTGTTTCTTTATCGGTGGAATACTGATAGCCCGCCTTTTATACCAGGGAGGAAACAAATGATGAACGAACTTTTTTATGGTTTGATCACAGGTATTATTTTCGGATTTTTGCTTCAGAAAGGTCGTGTGATCCGCTACGACAAACAAATCGGCGCCCTTCTCCTGAAGGATATGACAATAGTTAAGTTCATGTTGACCACCATCCTCGTTGCCATGGTGGGGGTCTATCTGCTTGTTGACCTCGGGTTGGCGAAACTTTCCTTAAAGGCCACCATCCTTGGGGGAAATATCATCGGTGGACTGATTTTCGGCTTGGGCTGGGGCCTTCTCGGCTATTGTCCCGGAACCCAGGTGGGTGCTCTCGGAGAAGGTCGATGGGATGCTGTTTGGGGACTTGTCGGCATGTTGGTTGGTGCAGCACTATTTGCTGAGGCATACCCGGTACTGAAAGTAACCGTCCTGACCTGGGGAAATTTCGGGAAAATCACGATTCCACAGCTTTTGGGAATAAACCATTGGCCGGTCATTACGGTTATGGTCGTCTCGTGCGTGATTTTGTTCGGATGGTTTGAGAAAAAAGGCCTATAATACAAGCCAAATGGTATTCCGCAAGAAGTTTTTCTTGTCCTGCAGTTTGATAAGAAAATACCTCAAGGCACTGTCGTATTTCACGAAGGGTTTTGGGCAAATGGCTGACGAAACCTGCATGTATTAATCTGCCGCCTGATCCCGCTTACACTTCATGCCCCTGCAGGGCAGAAGTAAATTTTATCCGCAAGGGTGTGCGGACTATCGGATTTTATCCAATCCTTTCTTGACATGGTGTATGACATAACGCATAATTTAACCCGATGAAACGGTACACGCTTCACAGAGATACATCTCCCAGAACCCCCCTCATTGAATATGAAAAAGAACTCAACAAAGAACAATTGGATGTAGTGTTGAGCGGGAACGGCCCCATCCTTGTCATAGCAGGCGCCGGGAGCGGAAAAACGAGGGTTGTTACATACAGGGTTGCCAGATTGCTTGAAATGGGCACATCGCCTAATAGCATATTGCTTCTCACATTCACCAACAAAGCAGCCCGTGAAATGCTCCACAGGGTCGAACATCTGATAAAAATGGATACCCGTTATATTTATGGCGGAACATTTCACCATATAGGCAATATGATCTTGCGTCGTCACGGCGAACTTTTCGGTTTTACAAAAAATTTCACGATCCTCGACAATGAGGATGCGAAAGACCTCATCGAACTTGCCGTGAAAGAGTCTAAAATAGACAAAAAGGAGCGGAGGTTCCCCAAGGGGACAGTGCTCAAAGAAATATTCAGCTATTCAATTAATACTATGAAAAATGTCGAAGAAGGCATAAAGGAACGGTTTCCATATTTTTTTGATTCGATAGATGAAATTTCCTTGATTCACAAAAGGTACACTGAAAAGAAAAAGATAACGAACTCAATGGATTTCGATGACCTCCTCTTCTACTGGCATAAGATGTTGCTTGAAAACGAGGAGTTGAGAAAATCCTACGCAATTGCCTTCCCGCATATTCTTGTGGACGAATATCAGGATACCAATAAAATCCAGGCAGAGATCGTTGATTTTATGGGACTCATCAACAGGAATGTCATGGTGGTGGGAGATGACGCCCAGAGCATTTACTCCTTTCGCGGGGCAAATTTTGAAAATATTCTTGAATTCCCTAAAAAATATGAAGAAGCAAAGGTTTTTAAACTTGAAACCAATTACAGAAGTACACCGGAAATTCTGAGGCTCGCCAATGACACCATATCAATAAATCAAAAACAATTCTCAAAAGAGCTGCGAAGCATAAGAAAAAACGGGTTGATACCCGTTGTTGCCAATCTGCGGGATGTAATGCAGCAGGCAGAATTCGTGGCACAGAGGATATTGGAACTGAGAGACGAAGGCGTTCCGCTTAATGATATCGCAGTCCTCTACAGGGCACATTACCACTCCATGGAACTCCAGATGGAATTTACCAGGAGAGACATACCGTTTGAAATACGGAGCGGGCTTCGTTTTTTTGAACAGGCCCACATCAAAGATGTCGTTTCTTTTCTAAGGGTTATGGTTAATGCAAACGACGAAGTCTCATGGAAAAGGATGCTGAAGTTATTCCCCCGGATCGGGAAAAGAACGGCGGATTACATCTATGAATACATCAAGTCTAATGAAAATCCCGTTGATGAGTTTATTTCAAAGAGGATCGGGGATAAATTTAAAAATATCCTGAAAGAAAATGTTGAAATATGGTCACGCTTATTCAAAGAACTCTCAATGCTGCATGGAGACGACGCACTATCGGATATGATTTCCGCAGTGCTGAAACATGGCTATGCGGAATATTTGAAAAGCAACTATCCCAACTACGATTCAAGACTTGAAGATATCGGCCAGTTAATAAATTTTTCAACAAGATATAATGACCTGGAATCTTTCCTGAGTGAGCTCTCCCTGATGAGCGGCATCAGTGGTGAAGAAATTATAACAGCAGATATGGAAGATGAAAAGGTCATACTGAGCACTATACATCAGGCAAAAGGGTTGGAATGGAAAACGGTATTTGTCGTTTGGTGCGCAGAAGGCAGATTTCCGAATCCAAAGGCTGTGGATGAAGGAAACATTGAAGAGGAGCGGAGGCTGTTTTATGTTGCCGCAACAAGGGCTATGGACGAACTTTATTTATGCTATCCCCTGTTGATTTACGACAGACAGATCGGTCATATCATAATGAAACCGTCACGTTTTATTTCAGAACTAAACGACAGTACCTATGATGAATGGCAGGTATCGGACTATTAAAACCGCATGGAGCATGGAGCGTAGAGTTAAAACCTTTTGAAAAAATCTTTTGCCCTATGCCCTATGCTCTCTGCTTAATTAATAAACACTTTCCTATATCTTCCCATATCCTCAAGCGCTCTGCCTGCGCCTAAGACAACAGAATAAAGCGGGTCTTCTATGGTTCGGACCCTGACGCCCGTTTCTGCCTCAATCCGCTTATCGAGTCCTTTCAAAAGAGCGCCGCCGCCTGTTAATATCATGCCTGTTTCGTCCAAATCGGAGACAAACTCAGGGGGTAATTTTTCGAGGGCCCTTCTGATGGAATCAATGATTGCCGATACAGGTTCTTCAATCGCCTCTCTCACTTCCTCTCTCGCTATTTTCAGATTTTTCGGTATGCCTGTAAGCATATCCTTGCCCACAATACTGATCGGGTCTCCCTGAAAATCCATCGGATAAACAGATGCCGCCTCTATCTTAATTCTTTCCGAAGCAATATACCCGATTGCAACCTGATGCTTTTTCTGGAGGTACCTGACGATCGCTTCATCAAGTTCATCTCCCGCAACCCTTAGAGACTCACTGTAAGCGGTAGCCGAGAGGCTTATTATAGCCACTTCTGTCGTACCGCCGCCAATATCTACAACCATGTTCCCCTTCGGCAGCTCTATAGGCAGATCTGAGCCTATAGCTGCAGCCATGGGCTCTTCAATAAGGAATACATCCTTGATGCCGACCTGATAACAGGCATCCACAACGGCCTTCTTTTCAACCTGTGTAATCCCGGAAGGCACACCTACCACCATTTTCGGCTTTGAAACCTTCCTGTCCCTTCTTACAACAGTAAGAAAATATTTTATCATGGCCTTTGTAACGTCAAAATCGGCAATAACCCCATCCTTAAGAGGTCTTATAGCACTGATATTCGGGGGCGTTCTTCCGATATATTCCTTTGCCTCCCTTCCTACAGCTATAACCTTCCCGTTATTATTATCAATCGCCACAACCGATGGTTCGTTGAGGATAATGCCCTCCCCTTTCATATAGATCAGGGTATTTGCAGTGCCAAGGTCCATAGCAAAATGTGTAGAGAAAAAACCGAACAATTTACTCAAAAATTCCATGTCCCCTCCTTTTTTATTTGTTTTTGAAAATCAGTTTATTATGATCTGCTTTATCTAAAAGTCCCCAGATATCCGCGCTATCCTCCGGAAAATATGATATTCCAATCTCCACGTCATTCATAATATTATCGACTTTCTCTTCTGCAAGACCCTTGGCTATGCTGTAATGCAATATTCTTAGAATGCCGTTTATTTCACTGACATCGCTGTCCTTAAGCAGAGCACAGAAGTGCCCTCCTCCCTTTCGCGCAATATAGGCACGGGTACCCGTACAATTTTTTATAATGTGAAACACCTTTTTGAGGAGTTTATTCGTAAAATCAAGTCCCATAAGCTTGTTGCAGGGCTTTATGCCGGAAAGTTTTATTGACAGCAGTGAAAATTTTTCAGACCTTTTTATTATCTTATCTGAAATTTCAAGAAAAACCGGGAACTGAAGGGCATCAGTCACCGGCTCAAAATCCTTTAACTTTTCAAGATTTTCCCTCATCCACAACGAAGAGTAATACAATGACAGGAGTGTGGAGACATTTCGCAAGAAGCCTATGGACTGGTCTTTCAAATTGTTGTCGGATAATGAAACAAAACCGACCATACCAAAGGTTACATCGCTGATAATAAGGGGAAAACCAAAGAATTGTTTCACCTTCACTATCTCTCCGGGGAAAAATAAAGGTTTTTCACTAAGAAACCTGCTGCTGTGGGGAAGCAAAAGCTCCCTTCCCCCCTCCATAACCACTGAGGCTATGCTGCTTCCCGTCGGACATTCTTTTTTAATATATTCTTTGTTATCGGCCCCAATAACATCATGAACAAACATCTTTCCATTTCTTTCAATGCCAACAAAACAAAAATCAGCACGGGAAAAATTGATACATTCTTTAAATATTTCATTTACAGATATCTTTGACTGATTCAGCACGTTAAAAAGGTTTAATATCCTCCTTTCCGTATTGAGTTCGTCAAGTTTCTCCTCCATATCAAAAAAACGCCTCTCATTCTCAATCTCTTCATGAATAACCGTGACAAAGGATTTAAGGATTTTCTTTTCCTTATCCGTAAACACCCATTTTTTCTTGCTGTCGACAACGATTACGCCTTTGTTCTCAACCGGGAAGCCCATGAACGATTTAATCCCTTCAGGATTTCCGTAATAACCGAGTGTGCTTTCGTCTTTATCAAAATTAGGGATAATGAGCGGTTCATTGTGTTTCATAACCCATCCGGGAAGGGATCCTTCAACGGGTACATTTTTATTTTTATCAAAGCTGTTTGCAAATGAGACATGCGAAACGCATTTTAAATTTTCCCTGTGTTTTATGAAAAGAGCCACAGTAAATGCTTCGTAAACGTTGAATATGAGATTTGTAAAACCGTCTATCATGCCCATGGGAGAATTATGTCACTAACCTTTTGCCGCTGTCAAGACCGGAAGCGTTGTATTCATCGAAATGAATATGGGCTTCAATGTTTAGCCTTTCAACAACCTTACAGAAATTACATAGATCGCCATATGTCGGATACCCGCATTTTGAACAAAAGCTGTCAATCTCTTCGCTATCTTCTTTTTTGCGGGCAGCAAAGGTTTTAAGATATCCCTTTATAAACTGCAATTTTGTTCCTGGCGATGATGCTTCGAGCTTATTCAATATTCCCTTGTATATCAACGTCTTGGCGCCAACCGAAAAAGGGCATTCGTCATGGATATAATCGATATTATTCAAAATAGCATAGGCGGCGATCTCCCTCTCGGAGCATAAAAAGAAGGGCTTCACCTTTTTTGAGAGGTGCCCTTCCCTGCCCTCCAGAACCAGGTTTTTCTTCCCGAGATATTCATCTTTCCAGTAAAGGATATTTCCGAAAAGTGCAGATGCCTCATCATCAATATTATGCCCCGTAACGAGCGTTGTATAGCCCTTGTCCATGCATATCCTGTTCATAACATAACGTTTTATCGTACCGCAGGCAGAACATGGCACCCTTTTCATGACCCTCGAAAGCTCATCAATGCCCTTTCCGAGAATTGTGCGGATGTTGAAGGTATAAACCTTGCTTTTCAGCACATCGGCCATTTTTATTATCCTGGAAAGAGAGGCATCGGAATAATCTCCTATTCCGAGATGAATATAAACGGCATCGGCAGGGTAACCGAGCTTATTAAGCATAGACCATATAGATAGACTGTCTTTTCCGCCTGAAACGGCTACGATCGGTTTTTCACCTTCTTCAATAAGATGATATTTTTTAATGGTAGTAAGGGTTCTGTTTTCTAAAAAGGATATGAAATCAATAGCGCAAAGTGCGGTATTATAAGCCTTTAAGCCGATGCTTGCCGGTCCTCCGCATACCCTGCACTTCAACCGCCCGATACCACCTTAATGAATTTTACTGAATCGTCTTTGCCTGCCTTGTGATCTTCCGTAACGAGCCGGTCATTCACGATGGCAAGATAGGTTTCCCTGTTCAACGAAAGATGCTCCATCAGTTTATAGATCGCCATGGGTTTTTCATATTCGAGTGTCTTACCGTCACATTCGACTTTCATGGTTAATACATAGCACACCGGGGGGACGTTGTCAAAGACTGCTTGGATGCAGAAGGAGGGGATTATTGATGCTTGTTTTCAACAATTTTTGCCGACAGCTTCCTGAAAGTGCCGTCGTCCTGCATGGCCTTCAGTATCTCATTCACTTTTTTGAGAAGGGCATTATCCCCTTTCCGAAGGGCTACAGCGACTTTATCCCGGCGTAGCGGTTCACCCAATGTTTCCAAGCTGAGCTTTTTCATATTTGCAACATAATTGACTACTATTTCATCTGTAATTACCGCATCTAAAAGTTTTTTGTCGAGTGCCATAAGTGCCTGCTCACTGGTTTTATATTTTTTTATATTGACTTCGCCCAGCGCTTTGGCATCGCTTTCAAACACTGTCCCGTCCTCAAAACCAACAGTTTTCCCTATAAGGTCTGAGCGGGATTTGAATGGGGAATCCCTTCGAACCACAAGAAAAGACTTGCTGTGATAATAAGGCGTAGAAAAGCTTACCACCGACCCTCGTTCGTCCGTAACGGACATGCTCCCGACGATACCGTCGTATGCCCCTGTATTCAAACCGTTAATAATATTTTTCCACTCAGTGTCGATTAACTTCAATTTCACATCCAGTCTTTTTGCAATTTCTTTTGCAACATCCACATCATATCCTACCAATTCATTTTTACTATTGTAAAAACAGAACGGCGGATAACCGCTACTTGTAGCGATACTTATAAAACCGGCTTTCTTTATCCTGTCCAGGGAATTATCGCTGCCCGACGAACAGGCGGATATCATGCCTATTATCAAAATAAAGAGGATTACAATACAAAACACTTTTTTAATATTGTCCATTGGACCATTGCCCCTTTGTAAAAAAATAATTTGACGCTTTCTTTACGTTATAGATAATTCAGTAAATAATATCAAGTGATAATAACAAGTTCCTGATAATTGATTTTACAATAATAATGATTATATTAAAAAGAACGGGAGCGTTGAGCATGGAGCGTAGAGCGTAGAGGAAATTATGTTAAATGAAGAGTTAAGAATAAAAAGCATTTCATTTTAACTACTAACTCATAATTCTTAATTGCATTTAATGCTATCCGCTAATAAATAAAGGGGTGAAATATGAACTGGGATAAACTGACAATAAAAGCACAGGAAGTTATAGCAGATGCACAAAAACGTGCAGAATCCAGCAGGAACCAGATGATAGAAAACGAACATCTTCTGTACAGCCTCGTATCCCAAAAGGAAGGGGTCATAAAGCCGCTTCTCGATAAGCTTGGTGCAAATACAAATTATATAATCAATGATCTGGAAAAAGAACTCAAGAAGCTGCCGCAGATAGAAGGCGCTGTTCAGGTCTATATCTCTCCGCGCCTTAAACAGGCGATTGATATAGCCTTTAACGAAGCGGAAAGGTTGAAGGACGAGTATGTGAGCACCGAGCATCTCCTTATCGGGATTGCCGATGTAAACGATAGCCCTGCTTCCAGGATACTGAAATCTTATGGCGTCACAAAGGACAAAATATATTCCGTATTGAAGGATATACGGGGTTCCCAGAGGGTAACCGACCAGGCCCCGGAAGAGAAGTATCAGGCTTTGCAGAGATATTGCAGGGACCTTACCGAGGAAGCCCGTAAGGGCAAACTCGACCCGGTTATCGGCAGAGATGAGGAAGTAAGAAGGGTAATGCAGGTTCTTTCGAGGAGGACGAAAAACAACCCTGTCATTATCGGTGAACCGGGCGTTGGAAAAACCGCCATTGTTGAGGGATTGGCACAGAGAATCATAAGCGGCGATATCCCTGAAACACTGAAAAACAAAAAGGTACTCTCTCTTGACCTCGGCGCAATGCTCGCAGGGGCAAAATTCAGGGGTGAATTTGAGGATAGACTAAAGGCGGTTCTAAAAGAAATTGATGAGGCATCCGGCTCTGTAATCCTCTTTATAGACGAGCTTCATACGATTGTAGGCGCTGGAAATGCGCAGGGGGCGATCGATGCCTCCAACATGCTGAAGCCGGCCCTTGCAAGGGGTGAACTCCGTTGCATTGGTGCAACAACGCTTGATGAATACAGAAAATATATTGAAAAAGATGCTGCCCTTGAGAGAAGATTTCAACCCGTGCAAGTAGGCGAACCGTCGGTTGAGGAAACAATTGCAATTCTGAGAGGCTTAAAAGGGAAATATGAAATTCATCATGGGGTAAGGATAAAAGACTCGGCGCTCATTGCTGCAGCTACCTTGTCCCACCGTTATATAACGGACAGGTTTTTACCGGACAAAGCGATAGATTTAATCGATGAAGCCGCTTCAAAGTTAAGGATGGAGATTGACAGTGTCCCCACTGAAATAGATGAGATCGATAGGAAAATCATACAGACACAGATTGAAGTTGAAGCATTAAAAAAGGAAAAAGACGAGGCCTCAAAAGAAAGAAAGGCAAAACTCGAAGAAGACCTGAAAGAACTTAAAGCAGAAGTTAACGAAAAGAGAAAGCACTGGGAAAAAGAAAAAACCTTGATTATGAGTATAGGTGAGATAAAAGAAAAAATTGACAGGGCAAGGACTGAAGCGGAAGAAGCAGAACGGGCAGGTAATTTCGAAAAGGTCGCAGAAATAAGGTACGGCACTATATCGACACTCGAACAGGAACAGAAAGGAAAAAATAATGCGCTTATAGAACTCCAAAAAAATAAAAAGATGCTTAAAGAAGAAGTCGATGAAGAGGATGTGGCAAAGGTTGTGTCAAAATGGACCGGCATACCTGTTTCCAGGATGCTCGAAGGGGAAATGCAAAAACTCGTCAGCATGGAAGACAGAATCCACAAAAGGGTTGTTGGTCAGAATGAGGCTATCGAAGCGGTGTCAAGCACAATAAGAAGGGCGCGGGCAGGTCTTCAGGACCCCAACAGACCGCTTGGTTCCTTCATGTTTCTGGGGCCGACAGGCGTCGGTAAAACTGAGCTTGCGAAGGCGCTTGCAGAATTTCTCTTCGACGATGAACAGGCAATCGTAAGAATCGACATGAGCGAATTCATGGAAAAGCACTCTGTGTCGCGCCTGATAGGGGCTCCTCCCGGTTATGTCGGTTATGAAGAAGGCGGCTATTTAACCGAAGCTGTAAGGAGAAGACCATATTCCATTATCCTGATGGACGAAGTGGAAAAAGCCCACCCTGAGGTTTTCAATGTCCTGCTGCAGGTGCTTGACGATGGGAGACTTACAGACGGTCAGGGAAGGACTGTAGACTTCAAGAATACCGTCATCATTATGACATCCAACATCGGAAGCCAGTGGATTACCGAACTTGCAGGAAAAGACTATGATGAGTTGAAACGACGCGTTATGGAGGGCGTAAAGGCCCACTTCAAGCCGGAATTCCTCAACAGAATCGATGAGATTATTATTTTCAGATCGCTCTCAGTGGAGGATATAAAACATATAGCCGATCTCCAGCTCGTATTCCTTGCAAAAAGAGTTGAAGAGAGAGGTATCACACTTACATTCACCGACAAACTGAAAAATATGATTGCTAAAGAAGGATACGACCCCGTTTACGGCGCAAGGCCCCTGAAAAGACTCATCCAGAAAAAACTGCAGGATGCCCTTGCCATGATGATCTTGAAAGGCGAAATCAAAGAGGGCGATAAAATCAAAGTCGATGCTGACGCAAAGGGAAACGTAGCGTTCAAAAAATAAAGATTCAAGGGGGCGACAGGGTAATCCCTAAAACCCCCTTCCCTTCACATCTCCTTTAATTCCGGATACGTCATTAGAGCATGGTGTCGGGTTATGCCTTAAGCAAACCGTCGTGAAGTGAGAAAGCTCGGTCTTTTACGTAAGCAAAAGTTCCGAAGCCGAACGCGAGCGAATGGAGCCGCCGGAGCGCAGTGAGCGTGTTTGCGAGGAATAGCCCGACACAGATGTTCATCTTAATGGAAAATCCGGGTTAATAACAAGAATCCTTTTTACCTATTAGTCTTCTTGACCAAACAATTAAATAAAATGTATTATTAAAAAACAATGAGACAACGTGTCCTCTTTTGTCTTTTCGCTTTATTCTTTTTTCTTCCTGCCTTACCGCATACAACCCATGCCCAGGCGCCTCTCAGGAAAGCATCCTTTATCCCACAGTGGAGCCCTCAGGCACAGTTTGCCGGATACTACGTGGCTTACGAAAAAGGGTTTTATAAGGACTTTGGCATCGATCTCGAAATGATTCAGGGAGGTCCTCACCGCTCTTCATCGGAGACACTTGAGAGGGGTGAAGCTACCTTCGCAACCATGTGGCTCTGTGATGCCATTCAGAGGAAATTCCGGGGGGTAAAGCTCGTTAATGTTGCCCAGATTATGCAGCGTTCCGCCTTGATGCTTGTGGCAAAGAAGTCAAGCGGGATTAACAGGCCTGAAGATTTGAACGGGAAAAAGATGAGCATCTGGAGGGCAGATTTTCAGATACAGCCCCGGGCGTTCATAAAAAAATATAACCTGAATGTAAAGATTATTCCCCAGTCATACACGATAAACCTCTTTCTGAGGGATGGTGTACATGTTGCTTCTGCCATGTGGTACAACGAATATCATACAATTATCAATGCCGGCCTTGACCCTGAAGAGCTTACCGCCTTTTTCTTTTATGAACACGGCCTGAACTTTCCTGAAGACGGAATCTACACCCTTGAACGTACCCTCAATAAGGATCCGGAGCTCGTGAAAGCCTTTATAAAGGCATCCATAAAGGGTTGGCTTTATGCCTTTGAAAACAAGAATGAGGCGCTGGAAATAGTCATGAAATATATGGCAAAGGCAAAAGTGCCGGTGAATAAAATCCACCAGAAATGGATGCTCGACAGAATGAAGGATCTTGTGATGCCGAGAAACGAAAAGGATCCGCCCATAGGGGTCTTGAGGCAACAGGATTTTTCCCTTGTTGCAGGAGAATTGCAGGCAATGGGTCTTATCAGGAGTATACCGGATTTTTCCGGTTTCTATTTCCAGGGTGTATCCCATGCTGAAAAATAGAGGATTGGCCTTTAAGCTTGTTCTTTTTTTTACAATAAGCAGCGTGTGCATTTTTGCCCTGGTTTTCGGATACAATTACTATGTGTCGCGCAGCACAATCGCAAAAGGCGTTGAAGAAAAGGCAAACAGCCTCATTCTCTCAACGACGAACAAGATTGAGACCCTTTTAAACTCTGTCCAGAAAATTCCCGAAAACCTTTCATATGCCTTGGAAAACGGTAATTACGATGAAAATAAACTGCTTCAGGCCCTCTATGCGATTGTTGAGAGAAATCCCGAGATATACGGCATCGCAGTCGCGTTCGAGCCCTTTACATTCAAGAAGGGCGCCGAGTTTTTTGCACCGTATTTTTACAGGGTCGATAAGAGTGTGCATTTTAAATATTTGGACCGGAGCTATAACTATTTTTACTCGGACTGGTACCAGATTCCGAAAGAGCTTGAGCGGCCGGAATGGACTGAGCCATATTACGGCGAGGGCGGCGGCGCCATCATGTCTTCATACGGTGTGCCTTTCTATGTGAAAATTAACAACGAAAAGAGGTTTGCCGGGGTTGTCGTCATCGATATCTCTCTGGAGACACTCCGGGAGATGGTTTCTTCCATTAAGATATTCAAAACGGGCTACGGTTTTATCCTTTCCAAAAACGGCACCTTTGTAACACATCCGTTAAAGGAATTCATCATGAACGAAACGATATTCTCCGTTGCCGAGGCCAGAGGGGATAGATTCCTCAGGGACTATAGCCAAAAAATGATAAAGGGAGAATCAACGCTCATGCCCTATAAGATAAAAAGCAGCGTTACCCAAAAGCAGTCCTGGATGGCCCACATTCCCATTAAGTCAAACGGATGGACCCTTGCCATAATCTTTCCTGAGGACGAGCTCATGGAGGATATCACAAACCTGAACAGGGTAGTCATTATCCTCGGCATAACCGGTATTTTTCTCCTGTCCTTCGCGGTGGTATATATAGCCCGGTCAATTACCAGACCGCTTAAGGAATTGGCGTTAATTACAGAGGATATAGGTAAAGGAAACCTTGACGTAGAAATTCCTTCTGCCGGATCGGGAGATGAGGTTGGCAGGCTTTCAGAGGCCTTTCGCTACATGAAAACATCCCTGAAAGAATATATTGCTCAATTGACAGAGGCTACGGCCTTGAGAGAGAGGATGGAGAGCGAACTGAAGGTAGCCCACAGCATCCAGATGAGCATTTTACAGAAGATTTTCCCACCCTTTCCCGACAGGAAAGAGTTTGATGTTTATGCAACGATAGAACCTGCCAGGGAGGTTGGCGGCGATTTTTATGATTTTTTTCAGATTGATAACGAACATCTCTGTTTTGTTATTGCCGATGTGTCCGGCAAGGGTATCCCTGCCGCCCTCTTTATGGCAGTAACAAAGACACTCATTAAGTCAAAGGCAACGGTCGGCCTTACCCCGGATCGTATTATTGCGATGGTAAACAAGGAACTTTGCGTAGGAAATAATGAGAATATGTTTGTAACAATTTTCTGCGGAATATTGCATACCGTTACAGGAGAGGTGCTCTATACCAATGGCGGCCACAATCCGCCCCTCATTATGAAAAAGGATGGAGATATTGAATGGCTGGATGGAGAGGGAAGCCTTATGGTCGGGATCATAGATGATGCCTCATATATCACGGAGAAGCTGCTTCTTGAACCCGGGGATTACCTTTTCCTCTATACCGATGGGGTTACAGAGGCAATGAATGATAAAAATGAGCTTTTCTCGGATAGCAGGCTTAAAGACGAATTGCATAAACTTCACGGAAAACCAATTCAGGAAATCATCGGGGGAGTGCAGCAGGAGATCCACCATTTTGCCGAGGGAGTTCCTCAGTCCGATGATATTACAATGATGATAATCGAGTACAAGGGCCGGGGTGATCGTGAAACTTCAAGCATGGAACCGGTATGATTTAATTACCGATTCTCACAGTTGCCTTTTCAACGTAACTTTCCCTTGACATAAAAGGCAGGTTATTGTTATAAAATCCAATCATATAGATAGGCGCATAGCTCAGTGGGAGAGCGCTACCTTGACACGGTAGAGGTCCGGGGTTCAAGACCCCGTGTGCCTACCATTAAAATCAATACCCTACAAATCATCGTTCAATACTTTACCTCTGAATTGTATAATTTTTATATAGCATGCGTTTCATTGACAGTGCCGTCAATAATATATCCCTTTACTTCAGCGGAAGTCTGCCTGCCATTTATAGCTAAACCTTACAATACGGAGAAAAAGAGAATATAAAATGCGTCTTGCTTGTGCATTACCTTGAAAAAAAGTTTGGGGTTGGATATAGTTAAATAATATAAGGTAATCATCAATAAAATAGACGCACTGTTGTAAGGTTCAGACATCCTAAAAGGTGATAACGGTATTGAAAGAGGCAAACAGACTTGATGATAAAGTAAGACCCGACCCGGATGCACTTCTTAAAGAAATAGAGCACGAGGAAACAAAAAGGGGAAGGTTAAAGATTTTTCTTGGTTATGCCCCCGGTGTTGGAAAAACCTATACCATGCTTCAGGAAGCCCATGTCCTGAAAAAACGTGGCGAGGATGTTGTAGTCGGCATCGTAGAAACGCACAAACGTTCAGAAACTGAGGCCTTGCTTGAAAATATGGAAATTATCCCGAGGCAGCGCGTGAAATATGGAAATATTGTTCTTGAGGAAATGGATATAAATGCTGTTCTTTCGCGACATCCTGCCGTTGTCCTCATCGACGAACTGGCACATACAAATGCCCCTGATAGTCGTCACCACAAACGATATCAGGATGTTGAGGAACTGCTTGATAGCGGAATTGATGTGTATACGGCGGTCAATATACAACACTTTGAAAGCCAGATGGACGTGGTAGCAAAAATTACAGGAGTCAGGGTACAGGAAACAATCCCCGATAGCCTGTTGGATAGGGCCGACGAGGTCCAGGTCATCGATATCCCTCTGGAAGAGCTTTTCCAGAGGTTAAAGGAAGGTAAGGTATATATACCGGAAAAGGCACAACAGGCTATGCAGAGCTTTTTCCAGCGCGGCAATCTCGTTGCATTACGCGAACTCACCCTCACGCTTGTTGCCCGTAAAATGGACACCGAGCTTTTGAATTACATGAAGGCGAAGGCCATATCAGGACCATGGCCGGCAGGAGAAAGGGTAATGGTATGTATAGCACCCAGTCCCTATGCGCCACAGTTGCTCCGCCGTGCGTATAAAATCGCAAAAGATACTCATGCAGAATGGTATGCAATCTATGTTTCCACTCCTGCCCTGAAAGACCTTTCAGACATAGAAAAAGGTCATCTGACTGCTGCGTTGAATCTGGCGGAAGAACTCGGCGGTAAAATTCTCACCCTCATGGGGACGGATATCGCTGACGAAATCCTCCGTTTTGCCCGTGAAAACAATATTACCAGAATTGTCATCGGTAAACCGCATCGACCTGGATTGTTCGGATTCCGAAAAAGCTCCCCGGTCAATCGTTTATTGCACGCACAGGCAGATTTTGATCTGCAGCTTATAACCCCCACAACGGGAAAAAAGGATAGCGAAGAAAAACCGGCTTCACAAAAATTTACGTTTTCTCCAAGGGACTATGGAATGGCTATTGCCATGGTTGCCGTTGTCACGGTCCTGAACTTCCTTTTAGAGGAATTTATTCATCCGAGATCGCTCGTTTTCATCTATCTCATAGCAACTATTGCCAGCGCCCTTTTTTTTGGAACAATTCCTTCAATATTCGCATCGGTAATAAGCCTGTTCGCTTTTGATTTTTTCTTTATCGAACCCCGTTTCAGTTTTACCATGAACCACACATATGACATTGTGAATACCGTTATATTTTTCTTTACTTCAGCAGTTGTAGGACAACTTGTGAAGACAACGAAGCAGCAAAACTTTGCATTGCACCTCCGGCTTCAACGGGTCTCGCTTATCGAAGAAATGAGCAAGGAATTCTTGATGCTCCCTCCCGTTGAGCAACTGGTAGGAGGATTTATCCAGCACCCTGACGAATGGAAGGGAATTATGCCTCTACTGCGTACAACCGTACTTGATGATATCAGCCAGATTATGACAAAGTACATAGCAAACATTATCAATGTGCCGTCTTTCATACTTTTCAAAGGGAATAGCGGAAGGCTCCAGATATGGGCACGGAGCAAACCGGAAACAAACCTCGATACCAATGAGATGGCCGTTGCCGAATGGACCTATGACCATGGAGAAGCAGCCGGTGCAGGCACGCAAACCCTTTCAAATGTGAAGGTCTTTTTCATGCCTATGAAGACACTTGAGGAAACCGTGGGGGTCATCGGTATTCAATATGAATTCAGAAATCTCCTGCTCGATCAGCGCCGTCTCCTGAATGCAATATCCAATCTGTCATCCCTCGCTGTAGCCAGGTGGGTCAGCGCCGGGTCATAGAATCACAAGCAGGCAGCCGCAGGTACGCTCCAATCTATCTTCTGCCGATCATGGGATGGTACAGTCGGTATGTGCTCCCTCGGGGTAACCTGGAAAGAGCCCATTATAATAATCCTCTTGTCGATGATTAGCGAGGTCTGGCCGGAGGGCCATAGGTGATGCCCTTCACGGGTTCCTCCAGTATGGCCTGTTTTAGCATATTCAGGGTGTCCTGACACAGGAGCGTTACCTTACGCTTCTTGCTTAGGGAAATGGCCAATGACCGGACGTTGGTGTTCTCACGAGAAAGTTTCAGTATCTGTATCCTGATCTTGCTGAAACGGTTGTAGCTTGATGCGGCTTTTGCAAGATCGACGTCACAACTCAAACACGGGAGCACCTTGAGGGCATCAATATCTTTGCGGATCTGTGCGTCTTCTTCGGCCATCAATGCTTCCAGCTTGTCCATCTTTTCGTCGTTTTCCTCGGCGATATGCGGCGGGAGTAAGGTCTGGATACGGAGGGAGCCGATCTGCGCGCTGAAGGCGAGGAACATCACCTTCTTTGCTTCAGGTGAATCGACAGCCGCTGCTACTATCCGGGAAAGTGCGCGGTTCATCTCATCGAGTGCATCTGCAGCCGGGCCGAATGCCATGTTATATGCCTTAAGGTTGGTATTCCTGACCGCCATATTTAGCAAATCGCTGTCAATACGTTGGAACTCGGTAAAGGCTTGAGCAAACTGGGCAAGTAATTCGCTTTCACTTTGAGTGCCGCCCGTCTTCAGGACTTCCTCCAGCTCCCTACGTTCCCGCTCCACTTCCGCGGTGGTCGCGTGTGCCTGGTCGGCGAAGGTCTTCGACTCTTGATCTGTGATAGCCATTACGGCACTCTTCTCTGCTTCCGAGGCAGATGATAAGCCAAGTTGCATCCGACTCACGAGGTCGACCCGTCGGGCCTTGAAGGCGAGTTGCTTAGCCGGGTCCTGCTCATTCCGGAAATGACCCACTACCAGGACCATCAAGAGCATAAATACCGCCCCGGGAACCATCCAAAGAGCAGCCTTGATGCCGGGTTTGATCTTCATAATATCCTCCTCTGAGAGGTTAAGACTTAGCCTGAGCAAATTCAAAGAGATTTTTTCAAGCCGAACCTTAGCTTTAACCTATGCTTGCAAATCAATCTTACATCAAAAATTGAATGCGAAATTAGCTTCTCCCACAAAACTGTCGGGCACATACCCGTTGTGGTTATAGGCAATCTTATTTCCGTTTGCATCATATCCCATCGTCCTGCTTGCATCTCCGGAAAGAGGAAAGTAATATTGAGCTATGGGCTGGATGGAAAAAGCCTTGGTAATAGGTATTGTCAACCCTGCCTTAACCATTCCGTCGTGCAATGCCTTGTATTTACTGCCCGTGTAGCTGCCCGTAGACTGCTCATAGGTTTTCCAGAAGCTACCTTGTCCGAATTCATATCCGAAGGATGCCCCGAGATCGAGGGTGATATCTTTGTATACCGGAAGAGAATGTGCGAAAGAAAGGTTGATATAGGTGCCGGGATAGGCATTTACATCCTGATAGATCGATAGCGTAGGCTTGGCAAGCATGTCGTATGCAAAGGCGAGGAAGAATTCCTCCGTATCCTCCGCGTACTTGAGGTTATAGTAGATATATCCGCCAGTGAGGGAAAGCTTCCGGATCGTATAGGTATAACCGAGGGTCAAGTCTGTTTCATCCCATCCCTTTTTTCCTTCTTCCCTGGCATTGAACGTAGCAGTGGTGGTATTCCTCTGGTTCGTGTCGATGTTACCCCAGAATGTTGCCGAGAATCCTTTATAAGAAGCGCTTAGAGAAGGCTGAAACACCAGGCCGCTTTTGCCGATTTCGTATCCGCGGAATATGTATCTGTTGAGAACCGCCATGGATGCGTTACCCGCAACCTTGTCTTCCGACGGCTTCTCGGGGGGCTTTGCCTCTTGGGTGTTTACGTCCGGAGCTTTAACCTCCTCTGCGTAAAGCGCAAAGGATATAAAACTAAACGTGAAACATACCGCAAGCATTAAGATTATGAGAATGATCTTTTGTTGTTTCCTAAATTTTACCATTATTTTCCTATCACCATGACAGAGCATTTCGCCTTCTTTGTCACCTTTTTTGCCGTACCCTCCTTAAGGAAGGATAACGACTTCGTTGTGTCTTGTAAGGCAATGACAATCAAATCAATCTTTTTTTCTATTTGCATCTTCAGGATTTCTTCATAATGAGTCCCCTTCCTGATGTCCGGAATAATTTCGACCGATTTTGCATCAGGAAATTTATCAATCTGTGCTTGCATCCTTTCTTTTTCACCTGTAGTCTGTCGAGCCTTTGTAATGTGTAAAAGATAGATACTGGCGCTCTGTTGCTTTGCAATCTCTAATGCTGCCTGTAATGCCATGTCCGAATATTCTGAAAAATCCGTCGGAACAAGGATTGTCTTTAAGCCGTTTTTATTAATTGCCCCGCTGGTCCACACCCCGAAGTTTGCCGTGGTGTAGTTGGTTTCCGCTTCGGTAAGTTCATTCTGCATATTCATCTTTTTTCATCCCCTCTTACCAGACTTTGATTCACCTGGCCGGCTATGTTGTCGAGGGCAAGATTGAGCCGAAGCACATTGATTCTCTTTTCGCCGAGGAAACCAAAAAGCGGCATTTCAATGAACCTTTCCACCAGGTTGTACACGTCCGACTCAGGCACCCCCCGGGCATTTGCCACACGCTTGACCTGTATCATTGCCGCTTCAACGCTGATATGAGGGTCAAGCCCGCTTGCCGAGGCAAGTACCAGATCAGCCGGAACAGATGCCGTGCGCTCAAGTCCGTTATCCTTCCGAACCGTGCCAACGCGCCTGCCGACTTCTTCAAGGAATTTTGCATTGGATGGTCCGAAATTACTGCCGCCGGAGTTGCCGGCATCATATACCTTTTCGATGGCCGATGGTCTCCCATGAAAATAACGGGGACTTGAAAAACTCTGTCCTACCAGTACTGAGCCGATGATTGTGCCACCTGTTCTTAAAAGGCTTCCATGCGCCTGTTGTGGAAACCCCGCCTTTGCCAGGCCTGTAACGATGAGCGGATAGAAAACTCCCGTTAAAAGTGACATGGCGATCAAAACAAGCATCGAACGCATAAGTTCTTTCATTTCTTTCCTCCTATTACCGGGGCTTACGTCGCCCCCTCCTTCAGCAAAGCTGTCGGAGCCTCCCCTTCTCGCTCGCTGTGCGAGCTATTTTCCTTTAGATTCTCTGTGCTATCTGTTATCCGCTTTACCGGGGCTTACGTCGCCCCCTCCTTCAGCAAAGCTGTCGGAGCCTCCCCTTCTCGCTCGCTGTGCGAGCTATTTTCCTTTAGATTCTCTGTGCTATCTGTTATCCGCTTTACCGGGGCTTACGTCGCCCCCTCTTGCCGCCCGCGGGCTTGTTCATCGCTTCGTAAATCCATTGAGAGAACGCGGGCACCCGGCGAAACCATTTGTTCTTCCTTTTTTGCGGCTGTCGGAGCCTCCCGCACCCGCAAGTGGGCGCCCGGCTCGCTGTGTAGGCTATTCATCTATTTCCTACTCCTTCTCAAACAAGTCGAAAAAATACGATCACAAGGTCGATCAGTTTGATCCCTACAAAGGGCAGGATCAAACCTCCAATGCCGTAGATCACAAGATTTCGCCCCAGAAGCACCATGGCGGTCATGGGACGGTATTTGATACCCTTCAGCGACAGCGGAATGAGAAGCGGAATGATGATGGCATTGAATATTATTGCCGACAGGATGGCGCTCTGAGGCGTGGCAAGCCACATTATGTTCAAAATACCCAGCATTGGAAACGAAGGCACGAAAATGGCGGGGATGATGGCAAAATACTTCGCCACATCGTTGGCAACACTGAAAGTTGTCAGGGCACCCCGGGTCATAAGTATCTGTTTCCCGATCTCAACAATATCGAGAAGTTTTGTGGGGTTTGAATCGAGGTCAACCATATTGGCAGCCTCCCGGGATGCCTGAGTCCCTGCATTCATTGCGACAGCAACATCTGCCTGCGCCAGGGCCGGGGCATCATTTGTTCCGTCGCCGATCATTGCAACCAGGTTACCTTCTGTCTGGTACTTTCTTATGAGTTTGAGTTTTTCTTCCGGGCGGGCCTGGGCGACAAAATCATCTATCCCGGCCTCTGCAGCGATAGCCGCTGCTGTAAGGGGGTTATCACCCGTTATCATGATGGAGCGTATTCCTAATAGGCGCAGTTGGGATAGCCGCTCTTTTATGCCTTCTTTAAGGACATCTTTCAGGTAAATAACCCCAAGGGCCTTGTCGGAATCTGCCACAACAAGGGGTGTTCCTCCTTCCCTTGCTATCTTATCCACAGCAATAGCGACACTCTCCGACACCCTGCCCCCACTGTCCTGAACAAATTTCACGACAGCATCTGAAGCACCTTTGCGGATTTTCCGCCCACCCCAGGATATACCGCTCATGCGAAGCTCGGGGGTGAAGGGAACAAATTCGGCTTCCGGCGAAGGCTTGATATCACGGCCATGAATATCCAGGCGAGATTTGGCCAGTGCAACAATGCTTCGGCCTTCCGGTGTTTCGTCTGCCAGTGACGCGAGCAGTGCCGCCTGGATAAGCTCCTCGCTTTCAACTCCGGAAGCTGGAATAAACTCTGTTGCCATACGGTTGCCCAAAGTAATAGTACCTGTCTTATCGAGCAAAACAATATTCACATCACCGGATGCTTCCACTGCACGGCCGCTTAAAGCAATGACATTATGCTGGATAAGGCGGTCCATGCCTGCAATCCCGATTGCGGGAAGCAGTCCCCCGATGGTCGTCGGAATTAGACAGACGAGAAGGGCTACCAGCACGGGCACGGCAATTTTTACGCCGGTATATGCTGCAAATGGGGCCAATGTGCCCACAACAACGATAAATAGGAGGGTCAGACCGACAAGAAGTATTTCGAGGGCTTTTTCATTAGGGGTCTTTTGACGTTTTGCGCTTTCTACCATTGAGATCATATGATCAAGAAAGGTTTCCCCCGGATTAGCGGTTATGCGAACCATAATGCGTCCGGACAAAACACGTGTCCCGCCTGTAACACCAGTACGATCACCCTTTGCTTCCCGTATTACAGGGGCCGATTCGCCGGTTACGGCAGATTCATCTACCAGGGCTACACCTTCAGTGATTTCTCCGTCGCCGGGTATGGGATCATTGTCTTCTACGACTACCATATCGTCTTTGCGTAATAAAAGCGCTTGAATGGTTTCGGTCTGCCCGTCAGGGGTGAGCCGCTTTGCATATGCCTCGTTCTGCGCCCGCCGAAGCGTTTCAGCCTGTGCCTTGCCGCGGCCTTCGGCAAGAGCCTCGGCAAAATTGGCGAAGAGCACGGTAAACCAGAGCCAGACGCTGATATGGGCATTGAACAGGAAGGGTCCGCCGTATATGAGATTACTGATGGATATCCATGTTGTGATGATTGAAACTATCTCCACCACGAACATAACCGGGTTATGCCATAAAATGCGCGGGTCCAGCCTGAGGAAAGATCCTTTAATCGATGACTTTATCAGTTCGGATTGCCAAAATTTTTGTGTTGTTTTTTCCATATGTTCATCCCTCCCTAAAATGTCCGGCCTGCGAAGATCAGGAGATGCTCAAGAAATGGTCCCAGTATGAGCGCCGGGAAAAATGTAAGGGCGCCGACAATGAGAACTACCCCTATGAGCAAAACGGTAAAGAGCGGACTGTCTGTAGGGAACGTAGCAGAGCTGGAAGGCACGCTTTTCTTCATCGCCAGCGACCCTGCAATGGCCAGTGCAGGCAGGATCGTCAGGAAGCGTCCTGCAAGCATGACAAATCCGGTGGTCAGGTTATAAAAGACCGTATTCGCATTCAGTCCTGCAAAGGCCGACCCGTTGTTGCCTGCGGCAGAAAAGAAGGCATAGAGAATTTCCGAGAGGCCGTGGGGTCCGGGATTGTTCAAGCTGCTGAGTCCGGTTGGAATCGTCACTGCCATGCCGGCGAATATGAGAGAGGCAATGGCAGGTGCGATGACAGCAGTGACAGCCATGATCATCTCCCGTGCCTCCAGCTTTTTTCCCAAAAACTCAGGGGTGCGGCCGATCATAAGGCCTGCAAGGAATATTGCAAGAACGGCATACATGAGCATGCCGATAAGACCGACCCCGACGCCGCCGAAGACAACCTCGCCAATGGCCATATTGAACATGAAAACCAGGCCGGTAAAGGGCATCATGCTGTCATGCATTGCATTCACAGATCCGTTGGAGGTCACCGTGGTTGCCTGACCCCAGAGAACAGAAGAACCTATGCCGAACCGTACTTCCTTTCCTTCCATGGCGGTTCCATTGCCCAGACCCGATTGTGCGAGTACCGGATTGCCCTGCCATTCAGCCTGGAATGCTGCACCCAATCCGACAAGAAAAAGAATCATCATGGCAGCAAAGATTGCCCAGCCCTGGCGTCGGTTTTTGACCATTATGCCGAACGTAAGCGGCAGTGCTGCAGGAATGAGGAGAATGGCAAGCATTTCCAAAAAATTGGAAAGGGGCGTAGGATTCTCAAAGGGATGGGAAGAATTGGCGTTAAAAAATCCGCCGCCGTTGGAGCCCAGCTCCTTGATAGCAACCTGGGAGGCTGCAGGCCCCACGGCAATAACCTGTTCAGTTGCCGGGACTTGCCCAAGTGAATCTAAAGTCTGTGCTTTTACATAGGGATTGAAGGTCTGTACGACCCCCTGGGAAACAAGAAGCATTGCCAGTATGATGCTCAATGGAAGCAGCACATAGAGCACCGAGCGGGTCATATCAACCCAGAAGTTGCCGATGGTGTTTTTCAGTCTGGAGGTAAAGGCGCGGATGAGCGGCAGGGCAACGGCTATTCCCACTGCAGCGGACACAAAATTCTGGACAGCCAACCCCGCCATTTGGGTGAGATAACTCATAGTCGTCTCCCCGCCGTATGCCTGCCAGTTTGTATTGGTTACAAATGAAATAGCCGTATTCAGCGCCGTGTCCCAGCGAACAGCACCGAATCCCATAGGGTTTAGCGGCAAGCTTCTCTGGACTATCTGTAACAGAAACAGCGCCGCCAGGCCGACAGCGTTTAAGAGCAGAAATGCCAGCGAGTACTGCTTCCAGGACATCTCTTCATGTTCATCGATCCTGCAAAGGCGATAAAGACCTGTTTCCAAAGGCCGGATAATGAAGCTCATGAACGTGTGTTTCCCGGTAAAGACCCTTGCCATGTAGCTGCCCATGGGCACAGCCAGGGTTACAAGAATACCGAGAAAGACAATGAAATAAAGTATGCTTGAAGCCATAATTCTAAACCCTCCCTAAGTAGCAACGTCTACAGCGTTAATCTAAACTTTCAGATATAAAATTGGCGTAAAAGGATGGATCAGAGGTGTAAAAAAAGCATAAAGATCAAACGAGAATCAGTTGGTGCGGAAGCAAAACGTGCGCTTAATCCCGTATGACCAATCGATACCCAACGCCCGGTTCGGTGATGATATAAGTTGGTTGTGACGGATCGGTCTCGATTTTATGCCTCAGTTGGCCAATGTAAATGCGAAGGTAATGTGTCTGCTCCTGGTAATTCGGCCCCCATATGGCATGCAGCAGTTGCCTGTGGGTTATTACACGGCCCGCCTGCAATGCGAGGTATTTCAAAATCTCATATTCTGTGGGGGTCAACTTGATCTCTTCTCCCCTGAGTATTACGTTACGGCGCGCCAAATCTATTGTTAGTTCACCAAATGTAAGTACCGGCTCATCATCGGTTTTGGCGACATGACGTAGGGCAGCCCGGAGCCGGGCAAGGAGTTCACCCATGCTGAACGGTTTGGTGACATAATCATCGGCGCCCGCATCAAGGGCATCAACCTTATCATCTTCATGTTCTCTTACAGAGAGTATGATAACGGGAGTTCCAGTCCACTCGCGGAGACGTTTAATCACTTCAATGCCGTCCATATCCGGTAAACCCAGATCAAGAACAATCAAGTCAGGATGAAATATCGCTGCCTGATTGAGGCCGTCATGTCCGGTGGCAGCTTCGGCAACATCGTATCCGTTGCCCTCCAAAGCGACCTTCAGCATCCGGCGAATCTGTTTTTCATCATCGATAACAAGTATACGTGCACCTTCAGACGGCATTCCCCTCTCCTTCCTTCGTGTCCGCCTGGGAATCTGGAGGCTGTTCGGATACAGGCAGGGAAAAGATAAACCTGTTTCCGTATTCAGGAGATGAATCAACCCATATGCTGCCGCCGTGAGCCTCAATAATCCCTTTGCATATAGACAGGCCAAGCCCTGTGCCGCTTATATGCTTCGTAGCGTGTAACCGGTAGAATTTATCGAACACCCGTTCCTGTTCCATCTTTGGAATAGCCGAACCGGGATCGGCTACAATAACCAGAAGCGTTTTATCGTGGTACCGAGCCGAAATGGAAATTTCACTGTCTGAAGGAGAATATTTCACCCCGTTTTCCAGCAGGTTAATTATTACCTGTTCTATAAGGGTAAAATCAGCCTTAACCAGAGGAAGATCGGAAGGGATATTGACCCGTATCAGGCGCCCCTGTAAGATCTCCTTTGTTGCCCTCAGGACGACGCCGATAATGTCCTGGATGTCGCACCATTCGGTTTTTGGCTTTAATATACCGCTTTCAAGCCTTACCATATCAAGGAGATTTGCTATATAACGGTTCATACGCTGTGCCTCTTCCTTGATTGTATGTAAAAAAACCTCTTTGGCCCCCTGGGTATAAACATTTCCTTCTGTGAGGAGACTTGTCGCGGCGCCGGTGATAGAGGCAAGGGGTGTGCGCAAATCATGGGAGATGGAATTTAACAATGCCCTGTGCAGCTTTTCCGATTCGGCCAACCATTTTACCTGTTCGGCTTCTTCCGCCAATTTAACGCGGATTATGGCCACAGCAGCAAGGTTGGTAAAAGCTTCAATAAGCCGGCGTTGTTCAAGCGAGGCGGCCTGTTCCCCGGTATTCAGCTTGATTGCAAGAACAGCAAGGGTTTTGTCTTCTGCCTTTACGGGAAAAATCAGCTCGCTTGCCTCTCTCAGGATTTCTGTTCCCTTGCCCGCACTTTGACCGTGTTCCAGAACCCAGTGCGCAACAGCTTGTTCCTTATCATCAGGCAAAGTATTCTGCGGTGGATAAGAAGCAGCTTCATGTAAAACGCCATTATCCAAGTCGGGGACTAAAATCGATACCTGACCATTTATTGTTTCCGACACCGTTTTTACAATGGTTTTCAGTATCTGCCGTAAATCGGTTTCTGCTGCTATTTGTTGACTAAGTGCATATAAGGCAAGTGTTCTTTTTTCTCGCTGCTTGGCTTTTTCCAGTTCATCCCGGAGCTTTGTAGCCATGGTCCCGGTTACAAGGGCTACAACAAGATAAACAGCAAAAACGAAAAAGTCCCGCGCATCGTTCACCGTCAAACTGAAAACGGGAGGCACAAAAAGAAAATCAAAAGCTAATACGCCTAAAAATGCTGCAAAAAACGAAGACCCTCTTCCCCAGCGAACTGCGCTGATAAGTACCGGCAATAAATAGAGAAGTGCAAGGTTTGTCAGGTTAAAAAAAGGCGTCAGGATTTTGCCTATAATTGTAACAATTATTACGGCAAACAATGCCCATACATAATGCCCCAGAGGTACGCGAGATAAAAAGAACCCTCTTTGCATGTTCCCATTTTGTTCAGAAGCTTTGTCTGTTATTGTTTTCATTGTGCCGGTAAAATCAGCATATTAATTATTATAACAGGAAAAAGCATGAAGCCGTGAATATTTATTTCGGGCTGAGGAGCTTTCCCCGTTGTATATCCATTGCAAAAGATAATGATATTCTAAGCAAGTAGTGATAAAACATACTGATGAAAGATTTAATAGGTTATACGGCCGCTTTCTTTACAACATTTTCGTTGTTGCCGCAAATTTTGCGCATCTGGAAACTTAAGGAAGCAAGGGATATTTCTATATTTATGCCGTTCATGACATCTACCGGGGCAGTATTGTGGCTTATTTACGGCATCATGATAGAGGAACTGCCGGTAATAGCTGCAAATGCCGTATCTTTACTCTTTGCTTTAACAACGCTCCTTGTCACTATAAAATACAGGTAGTATAATTTCCCTGCGTGCTGTAAAAATGAGGAAATTTGTGTTGAACGTAAACCATTGAATATGCTATATAAAAACAATTCATGCCGACGTGGCTCAGGGGTAGAGCAGCTCACTCGTAATGAGCAGGTCCGGGGTTCAAATCCCCGCGTCGGCTTTAGTATTATCAAGGGTTTTCAAGCTATCCCCCAACAACGTTTTTTCACTGGTGTCCATTCGGTCACAACAAACCCGACACCATCATGCTCTAATGATGTATCCGGGTTAAATGTATAAACGCCCGCCTACATGCAGCCGTTAAACCGTAAGGTATCTTTCTCAATTTGTAAGTGGGGCTCCTCGAACATCCCTGACGATTCACACTCACATTAAAGCCGGGAAGCTTCACCAACCCGTTTGTGACGATCCCGATGACGATAAGTTCTTTGCCTGTGCCCTATCTGCCGGATGCAAAACTATCATAAGCGGCGACAAGCATCTACTGAAGGTATCCGGTTTTCAAGAGATCAGTGTGCTCAAACCGCGGGAATTTGCAGAATTGTATCTGCAGGCGTGAATCCTGGAGCCTCACTGCTTCACCTATGAGTCAAGCATATGGCCTTTTGGGCAACGGTGCGAATTACCACACGAAAGGTGGATTTTGTAAAAAAGCACCATCGACGTAAAACAATAAGACCCCTTTTGCTTTTCCAGGAGGAACATCAAGCAGTTTATTACTTTTTAACGAACGTCCCCTTGTCCCCGATATTTTTGTTTAGTGCTTAGGTAACGCGGAATCAGATGAAAAACCACCTTGTCGCCCTGTTCTCGCAGTCTCTTTTCCACTCGTTCTCGCAATTCCTCAATTTCCTTTATGGTTGTTTCCTCGTCAAAATGAAGCTCAATCTGTACCATGCGCGTGGTTCCGCTCATTCGGGTGTGCACGGTGCCAATACCTGCATATGCTTCAAACTCATGCGTCAAGCAATTAAGAATTTTGTACTGGAACTTTTCTTCAAGGGGCAGGTCGATGAGAGATTGAAAGTTTTTGATTACCAGTCGGCAACCATTATAGAGCAAGTAAAGGGCAATCAATGCCGCAATTACCATATCAATAATAACAGCAAACCTCATTTCTCCCCGGTTTGCCATAATCAGGCCAAACACCAGTCCGCAAAAAATGGCGGTTTCGTTAATAAATGCCGCCCGGTAATCTAAATAGTAGGCCTTCAGCAGAGGTGAATGATCCGGGTATCTTTTTCCCAAGCGGGTAATCCAGACGGCGAATACAGCCAGCCGGATTACAGCTAAAAGAAAAAGCTGTGCCAGCATCAGGTCAATTGTCTCCGGTGGATTGAGGTAACGTTTTACGGCAGCGATAAAAACGGCCAGCGCAAGCGGTATGATACAGGAACCGTAAAAAAACCCGGCGAAATTTTCGAGCTTTCCGGTTCCATAAGGGTATTTGAACATGTTTTGCCGCAAGATGATTCCCAGTATTATCAACGATATGATATTAAGAAACAGAGCGAGGCCATAATCGATAGTAATCGCGATTATCGTTAAGGAGCCTGACCATACCCCCAGCACAACAACCATCGTTGTCATTGGAATTGATGTGCCGACAAGCCAGGCGATGAACCGGTACAAGTCGTGATATTCCTGGTTTTGTTTAGATTCTAAAAGATTGGAATCAGATGGATAAGGAGAACTACTGCCAATATCCGGCTCTGAATAATCACTTTTATTTCGCATTGTTCAACCTTGCTCCAACCGGTATTGACGGTTTTGCAGAAAGCATACGGGCAAGGAATTCATATGTCAAGACCTTTGCACAACAGTTGCTGTATCTGGAGAAGATGCTTCTGAAAATGACAGTTCTATTTCTGTTTCTGTGCCGATGTATCTGAAAAAAGTTGGTTCCCTTTGTAAAGATAACCATATGAAAATAACGATAACTATAAATATGACGGCAAAATCCAGATGGCCATCGGATTCATTTTTGTGAACTGCCCTCTTGCATCAGTTGCCGTTGTTTCATGTGGGAGAGTGTCAAGGACCAAAGTGATTCCTCACCTTCAGGGCCACACTAATTACCCATTTTTGCCCAAAAGGGGTAGTCTCTTATTGCCGCATCTTCGGACTCAGTTTCTTTCTATAAAGTGTCCTGGGGGTCACCCATTAGAGGGCACCCTGTCAAGAGAAAATATTCCCCCAACGCAAAAAAAGTTTCTTTTTTGCAGGGTGACATACCTACACGCCAAACCATCCCTTTCTGACCTCCTTTTCCACATCCGT
>Ga0209749_1000430_pt1 | contig 58433 bp, 53 predicted proteins | sample EPASupsiteSAE347_FD_187267 | JGI IMG/M metagenome (GOLD analysis project Ga0209749, IMG submission 187267) | Bioremediated contaminated groundwater from EPA Superfund site, New Mexico - Sample SAE3-47 (SPAdes) (version 2) | ecosystem: Environmental > Aquatic > Deep subsurface > Groundwater >... | reverse complement strand
AGTAATTCTTGTGCAGTTAAGGATAATCTTTCAAAACGCTCTTTACTTATACAGAGAAGCTTGGTTAATTTCCCCTCACAGGGGAGGGGGTAAGGATCTATGGTATCATTCCCATGAATTTTGAGCTTTGTCCTTTGACATTTGTATTTATATACTATAATATTTTCTAAATATGAATAATCCGGAGCATACTCCTATCCGCTATTTAAAAGGCATCGGCCCGAAGAGGGCCGGGGTTTTCGCCGGCGCCGGTCTAAATACAATCGGCGATTTGCTTTATTATTTCCCGCGCCGCTATGAAGACCGCGCTAACCTTGTTTTGATTTCTAGGTTAAAACTCGGTGAGATCCAGACTATCAGGGCAAAGGTTCTGGCTTTTGACCAGCATAATTCCTGGCAAAGGCGCGGTTTTAATGTCACTGAAGTTAAAGTAGAGGACAAAACAGGCAGGATATCCTGCGTTTGGTTTAATCAGCCGTATCTCAAGAGTTACCTTAAGCCGCAAACCGAGGTTATATTATACGGTAAAGTTGAACTTTACGGCAAACGCCTGCAAATGAGCAATCCGGAGTTTGAAATTATCGCTGATGAAACTGATGCCCGGATTTCTTGTGGTTGCTTGGTTCCGGTCTATTCTTTACCCGAATCCCTTTCGCAGAGGATCTTACGCCGCCTGATCAAGAAGGCCTTGGATGAATATTTGTCCAAAATCAAAGAATGTCTGCCTTACGATATAAGGCAGAGGAACAATCTGTTGAATTTAGCCAAAGCCTTGCTCAATATACATTTTCCGGAAAGCCCTGATTTGCAAAAAGAAGCCCATAAGCGCCTTAGTTTTGAAGAATTCTTTTTGTTCCAGCTGCCTATTGTTTTGCGTAAATTAAAGAGGAAAAATAAACAGGGGATAATGCATAAGGTTGACGGAGAACTAGCCTCGGCTTTTATATCCGGCTTGCTTTTTCAGCTTACCCAAGCCCAAAGCAAAGCCTTGGAAGAGATTAAGATAGATATGGCCGGGCCGCAACCGATGCAGAGGCTTCTGCAGGGAGACGTAGGTTCGGGTAAAACCGTAGTTGCCGCCGCCGCAAGCTTGATGGCGGTTCAGGGAGGGTATCAGGTTGCGTTTATGGCGCCTACGGAAATATTGGCCCGCCAGCATTATGAAAAAATAAAAAGCCAAGAACCCGGAGTCAAAACCGGAAAACCATTGAGCATGGAGTTGCTTACCAGCAGTTTAGATAAGAAAGAAAAGGCGAAGATTTATCAGGATATAAAAGAGGGGAAGATAGATTTTATTATTGGCACGCACGCGCTGTTGGAGGGAAGTTTGCAGTTTAGGAATCTTGGGCTTGTGGTTATTGATGAACAGCATAAATTCGGAGTTGCTCAACGCCTGCTTCTTCCGGCCAAAGGCGCAAACCCGGATGTTTTGATTATGACTGCGACTCCCATACCCCGGACTTTGGCAATAACGCTTTACGGAGATTTGGATGTTTCCATAATCAATGAACTTCCTCCCGGCAGGCTCCCGGTAAAAACTCTTTTGTTTGAACAGTCAAGGAGGGCAGAAGCCTACAACTTGGCCAAGCAGGAATTAAGATTAGGCCGGCAGGCTTACATTATTTATCCTGTTATTGAAGAATCTTATGCTTTGGATATTGCCGGAGCCAAAAAGATGTTCGCGGAGCTTAAATCCGGAGAGTTTAAGGATTTCAAGCTCGGGCTTATTCATGGCAAGCTTAAGCAGGAGGAACAGGATAGGGTTATGCTGGAGTTTAAAACCGGAAAGATTGATGTGCTGATTTCTACTACGGTTTTAGAAGTAGGTATTGACATTTCCAACGCTACTTGTATGATTATCGAACATGCCGAGCGTTTTGGCCTTAGCCAGCTGCATCAATTGCGGGGCAGGGTGGGTAGAGGCAGCAATGAATCTGTTTGTTTATTGGTTTCGGATGGCCCGACAGCCCAATCCAGCGGCCGTCTTTCCGCGATGATTAAGTATAATGACGGGTTCAAGATTGCGGAGGAAGACTTAAAGATTAGAGGGCCGGGAGAGTTCTTTGGCCGGGCCCAGCACGGTTTAAGCGAGTTAAAAATAGCTAATCCTTTGGCCCAGATGCAGTTATTGAAAAGGGCCCGCGAGGAAGCGGTAAAATTGCTTAATCTGGACGCGCGGCTGGAAGACAGGCAGCATCTGCTTTTGAAAGAAAAGCTAGCGCAGCGTTTCCCGGATTATGAAAAGTTTATGCTGGCAGGCTGATAGTTCTTGAGATAATTGAGGGACGAATATATAATAGTTCAATGACAAATGACAAAATTCAAAATCCAAAATAAATCCAAAGCTAAAATGCCAAAACCAAGGTTTTATCATTTGACATTTGTTATTTAAATTCATTTTGGATTTTGGGCTTTGACATTTGTCATTAAAACCTGTTTTTTATATTGATTTCAGAAATATATGTCTAAAAAACGTATAGTCATAACCGGTTTAGGCGTAATCTCCAGTATTGGGATTGGTAAATACGCCTTTGCTGAGAATATACTTAAAGGTATTTCGGGAATAAAGCCGATTTCTACTTTTGATACAACTCCTTTTAAGGCCAAACTTGGCGCTGAAATCAGCAATTTTGCGCCAGAAGTCATTTTAGGGCCCAAAGGCCTGCGCACTCTTGACCGGAGCATAAAATTAGTTGCTTCTGCCGCTAAACTAGCTTTAGCCGATGCTCAACTGGAAATAACCGAAGCTAATTCCCGGGATACGGGTATTGCCATAGGCACAACTTTTGGCAGCCTTGCGAGCATCTGCGATTTTGATAAAGAAGCGCTTACCGAAGGCGTGCGTTTCGTAAACCCCGCGCTTTTTCCTAATACCGTAATCAATTCACCTGCCAGCCAAGTCTCTATAAAATTCAATATCAAGGGTTTTAATATTACTGTATCCACTGGTTTCTCTGCCAGCCTGGATGCCATAAATTATGCTTTAAACGCTTTAAGGAATAACCGGGTAAAAATAGCCTTAAGCGGCGGAGTGGAAGAGTTTTGTATCCAGGCTTTTTTAGGTTTTTATAAATCCGGCTGCCTTAGCGATTCTCGTGGAATAGTTTTAGGAGAGGGTTCCGGCATCATAGTATTGGAAGAGTTGGATTCGGCTCTTGCGCGCAAGGCCAAAATTTACGCTGAAGTTTTAGGTTTTGGCTTTGCAGTGCAAGACCTAAAGAAGTCTATGCGTTTAAGTTTGGAAGAGGCAGGGCTTGCGCCGGAAAAAATAGATTATATAAATTCCGCGGCGAATTCTAGCGAAGAATTTAACGCAAACGAAGCAAGCGCAATCGCGGAGTTGTTTGAAAAAAGGGTTATAGCTGTAAGTTCTATCAAGCCTTTGGTTGGCGAACTTTTTAGCGCTTCCGGCAGTTTGCAAGTGGCGGCAGGCATCAGCGCGCTAGAAAGCCAGGTAATCCCCGCTAAAGTCTTCAATAATGCCCAAATTTCTAAGATCGAAAATATTTTAATCAATACCGCAGGTAGAACCGGCTCGAATTCCAGCTTGATAATTTCCAAATTTAAGGGATACTAAAGTATATGTTATTCCAGGATAAAGTAGCTATAGTTACCGGCGGCTCAAGAGGTATAGGTAAAGCTTTGGTTTTAATGCTGGCGCAGGAAGGCGCGAATGTTGCTTTTACTTACGCTAAAAGCGTGGAAGATGCCGGGAAACTAAGCTTGGAGATAGCTAAATTGGGCCGAAAACCGTTAGCTTTGCAAATGGATGTGGCTGATTTTGACAAGGCTAAAGAATTAATCGAAAAAGTCAAAGAACATTTCGGCCGATTGGATATATTGGTCAATAACGCCGGCATTATCCGGGATAAAGCCCTGATGATGATGACTAAAGACGACTGGCGCGAAGTTATCGATACCAATCTTACCGGAACTTTTAATGTTACCCGCAACGCCATCGTAACTTTCTTAAAACAAAAAAGCGGCGCAATCGTCAATATTACTTCAGTAAGCGGCGTGGCCGGAATGAGCCGGCAGACTAATTATGCCGCTTCCAAGGCCGGAATCATCGGTTTTACCAAATCTCTAGCCAAGGAAGTCGCGCCTTACAATATCCGGGTAAATGCGGTTGCCCCGGGTTTTATCGAAACCGATATGATTTCCGGTTTAAAAGATGAATACAAAGAAGAGCTAAAAAAGAAGATTCCCCTTTCCAGGTTAGGCAAGGTTGAAGACGTGTCGGCAGCAGCCAAGTTTTTATTAAGCGAAGCGGCAAATTTTATCACCGGGCAAACTATTATCATCGATGGCGGTTTATTCATTTAATCTAAACAAAGGAGGGATGGGCAAAATGCCGGATTTAGAAAACGAAATAAGAAATATGATCGCGGAGATAGTTGAAAAGGACCCCAGCCAGGTTACTTTGGATGCCAAATTTTTCGAGGAATTAGGAATGGATTCGATGATGGCTTTAGAGATTATGGCCGGAATGGAGAAGAAATATAAGATTACTATTCCGGAAGAAAAGCTTACCAAGTTGACTACTTTAAGAGAAACTGTGGCTGTGGCCAGGGAGTATTTGGAAAAAAATAATGCTTAATATTGAAGAGATACAAAAGATTTTGCCTCAGAAATTTCCTTTCTTAATGCTTGACAGGGTATTGGAACTGGAGCCCGGAAAGAAGATTATCGCGCTCAAGAACATATCCATTAATGAGGGTTTTTTTGGCGGGCATTTTCCGGGCATGCCGGTTATGCCGGGAGTTTTGATAATCGAAGCTATGGCTCAAGCTGCAATTATAATGTTGTGTTCGCCTAAAGAGGGGCTGGCGGATAGTAAAGCCGCCTATTATTTGGCTTCGGTAAAAATGAGATTCTCGCATCCTTTGACTGCCGGAGATCAACTAAAAATAGAAGTTGAACCGATTAAAATAATATCCGGGGCAGGTTTGGTTAAGGCTAAAGCCAGCGCAGGAGATAAAGAAGTTGCCAGCGGAGAATTAAGCTTTAGTAGAAAAAATGGATAAGCGTATTGTCATTACAGGATTAGGTGTTGTATCTTCCATCGGAACAGGTAAAGACGATTTCTGGAAAGCTTTAATTGCGGGAACATCCGGGATAAGCAAGATTAGTTCTTTTGACACGTCTGGTTATCCAACTCATTACGGTGGAGAAGTAAAAAACTTTGAGCCCGGGAATAAAAATATGGGCCGGGCATCGAACTTGGCAATAGCTTCGGCAAAACTTGCTGTGGTTGACGCCGGAATAAAATTAGACAACCTTGAGTCTCAAGAGACCGGCGTAGTCATTGGCACGACTATGGGAGAATCGCAAGTCCTTGAAAAATTAAATGACGTTTGGGTAAAGAATGGAACCGAAGCAATCGACCCCCGATTGATCCCCTTGTATCCCTGTAATGTGCTTTCGCTAAATGTCGCGCAAGAATTAAAATTAGCCGGCCCGAATTTTGTAATTCCTAATGCTTGCGCTGCCGGAAATTACGCCATAGGTTACGCCTATGACCTTATCCGGATGGGAAAAGCCCGGATGATGTTAGCCGGCGGGACAGACGCTTTTTCAAGAATCGCTTTTATAGGTTTTAACCGGCTGCTGGCGGTAGCTCCGGAAAAATGCCAGCCGTTTGACAAAAACAGAAAAGGGATGCTGGTAGCCGAAGGCTCCGGGATGGTGCTTATCGAAACGCTGGAGGCGGCTCTAAAAAGAGGGGCAAATATTTACGCGGAAATTTTAGGCTATGGTTTAAGCTGCGATGCCCATCATATGACCGCTCCTTTTAACGAAGGAATAAAAGAAGCCATTGAAAAAGCGCTTAGCGAAAGCAAAATCCCGGCAGATAAAGTGGATTACTTTAGCGCCCATGGCACAGGCACGCCAGCCAATGACCGGCAAGAGTGCCTGGCGATAAAAAAAGTTTTTGGCGATTATTCTAAGAAATTACCGGTGAGTTCTATTAAATCGATGTTGGGGCATACGATGGGAGCTGCTTCGGCAATCGAGGCGGTTGCTTGCGCGTTAAGCGTTAAAAACGATATCATTCCTCCCACGATAAATTTTCAAACTCCTGACCCTGATTGCGACATTGATTGCGTGCCGAATGTTGCGCGTTCGATGAAAGTGGATGTTGTTTTAAACAGCGCTTCTGCTTTTGGCGGGAATAACGCCTGCCTTGCGCTCAAGAAATTTCTTCCGTAACAAACCTGCTTTTTCCCCGCATATCTTTAGGAATAGGATCCATATTTTTAGGTTCGATTAACGGCTTTATAATCCTGATAATTAAATCAAGAAACGGGTTAAAGGCTTTAGCATAGATATCTAACGGTATTAGTTTTGCGCCTAAGCGGATTTTAGGATGATAATCGCTAAAGCCCGGTTGATAAACCTTGATCCGATTCGTTATGCACCAGTTTATGTTGTAACAGAAAGTCGTATAATAGAGGCAGTATTTGCGGGCTACAGAATAATCGAACCCGATGAATTTATCGATGAATACCCCGTTTTTAATCAGGCATAGATTAAAGGCGATAATTTTGTTTTGGTCGTAGCTGATGAAATATTTCGCTACCCCGGGCATATTCTTGCAGATATCCAAAAAGAATTTCTTGGCCAGGGTTTCAAAGTGGACATCAGCGTCGTTAAAATTGTTCAGGTAAAGCTTGTAGATATCTTCGATAATATCGGTTACGTCCGTTCGCTCTTCAGTTTTGAGTTGGACAAGTTCTTGGGAGTAGCGCAGTTTCTTCTTTAAGTCTTTCCGGGTGTTTTTCCCCAGATTTTGGATATATTCTTCAAGAGAGCCTGCCTTTATGCTAATTGCGGTGGTAGGCATAGACTCCAATTTTATGAATTTTTTTTGTTTCAGGTATTCGGTTAATTTCGGATACTTCGCGGAGAGATTATAAAAGGCCATCCCCAGAATCCTCTCTTTTTTAGAGAATTCTTGCAGTTTTTCCAGCGACTTATCCAAGATTGCCGCGAGGTTTACATCGGAGGATAGCCCCATTGAGAATCCTTCGGTAGTGGGGGAACCGATAAAAAGGACTTTTAGTTTTAACCAGCGGTTAAAGATATTAAATGTTTCCCGGAGGCGCTTAGGAAAGAGCATTGCGAAAGAAAAGTCCATAACGAAGAAAGGCAGGATTAATACCGTGTTGTTGTTTTCTTTCCCGATGAGGTAGCTGAAGGAAAAATTTCCCGCTTCGCCTTCCTCCAGGGTTTTCAAATAGCCGTAGCTTTCAATCAGTTCATTGCCAAAAAGAGCGTCCCAATCCTGCCGGGGAATATCGTTAATAGTATTGACTATCGAAAAATCGAATTTCAGGCTGTTTGTTTCCATAGGGTTGCAGTATAACAAAAAGAATCCCCAGGCACAACTAAAATAAAGAAAGTGTTTTATTAACAGGGCTTCCGGTGGGGAAATGATTTGAACGCGGGGATTTTTATCCAGGAAGTTTGCTTTTTACTGACTCGAATAGTCTTTGCGCGTCCTTAAAGATGTTTAGTGCTTCTGTTTGACGAACCAGCCTTTCCTCATATTCAGCCATATTTTTCATCTTTAGAATTCTTATTACTCGATTTGCAATGTTATCAATATTTTCTCGGTCAAGCTGTTTAATGTTTTTAAAAAGAGTGATGGCGTCTTCATGATTTTGCCCGGCATGCCGTTGGCCCAAATAATATATGCAGAGGGCGTCAAGGCTTGCTATTCCAGAGTGGATGGCGCTTATCGCTGAAGCGTTCCATTGGTTTAAACTCAATGAATTCTTAGCGGCGCTTAAACATTCTTCAGCTCGCACAAGGTAATTTATATACAAATTTCTTTCTACCTTGCTGATTTTTACTTTTTCCATTTAAATAATCCGGATTCCTTTTTCAATTTCTTTTAAAAGAAACAATTCCTTTTTTTCTTGCAATTGCGCTTCGGTTAATATATATGGCGCAAGCCTGTTTCCGTAGAGGCAAAGGCATAAGCCGGAGAGCCTATCAATATGCGTAGCCAATTCTTCGGCTTCTTTTTGCGTTTCTACTAAAATAAACAAATCAATATCGCTGTTTACCTTGGATTTTCCTCGCGCCAGAGAACCATACAGAATAACCTTTTTTGCTAATTCCTCCGGGATATTGTCCATTATGATTTTCTTTAAGTGTTCAAGGGGGGCGGGAATCCCGGATATTTCACCTACTATTTTAGACAAAGCGATGTAAGCGTAACTTTCTTTATTGACAGACCATACGTTGGCATTACCGATGCGTTCCATGCTTGCTAAATTCAATTCGCGCAGCTCCTTCATTAGCCGGTTAATAGTCATCGGCGATAGCTTAATTACTTTGGCTAATTCATTTTCACTCATTGAAGCTTGGTGCCCAAAAAGGTATTTTAAGATTTTAATCTTGGCCTTTGAACCAATTATTTTATCTAAAAATAATTCAAACTGCATTTTTCTTCTCCTATCTAACATCTATGTTAAGAGTATAACATTTATGTTATACTTGTCAAGTGTTGTCATCCAGAGAAAGCGTTTTCCAAAATCTCTGTTTTAACCTTGAATTCGCTTACCTATATTGTATACTTATATTGTATACTTAAGTCAATACGTATCTGGTAAACAAAAAACTGCTTAGAAGTGAGAAAATATGCTCAGGAAAAGCAAAATTTTATCCCTCTTATTGTGTTTTAGCCTTTTATTCGAGCAGTCTGGCTTTGCTCAAGTCGCGGGCGCCTTGGATATATCCGGGCATATCTGCGCTTTTCGTAATTCCCTTATCCAAGACAAATTCCGGCCGCTGCACCTGCGTTACCTTTCGTATGACAATCTTAACAATAATTTCAAATTACTATTAGATAAAGGCGATGCAAAGGGCTTAAAAGAAGCTAATCTTGAACAATCAACGCGGGTTCTTTTAAGTTATTTCTTCGTGGGGATAAGTCTGCCCAATGATTCTTTCTGGGTAAATCTCCGTCCGGATCAGGAAGGCAATATGATTGACCCGGATTTAGCGAGGACGGATGTCGGCAAAATACTTTTGGAAGCGGATTTACAGCTGAAGAAAGATACCGCTAAATTCACTTCTCCCGAAACTCCCGAAGGCAAAGAATACTGGAATAAACTCTATCAGAAAGCGGGAGAAATCTTCGGTTCAGAAAACATTACCATTCCAACCTTGATCCGTCCTTGGATAGTCCCGGGGGAAATCATTATTCGCGAAGCAGGTGACAATGCTTATATCTACAAGGCGACTCTGAAGGTATGCTTAGAGCAGGATTATCTAAAAAACTCAAGCGTCTATAGCTTTCAAGACGAGCGCTTGAAAGAGCTCAACGAATATTCTGCTCAAATCATACGCGAGCGTATCCTTCCCAAGTTGACCAAAGAAGTGAATACCGCCAGGAGATACGCAGAGCTAAGGCAAGTCTATTATTCGCTTATCCTTGCCCAGTGGTTTAAGCAGAGATTCCTTGGAAAGGGCGGGCTTTATTCCTGGCTCATCGATAAAAAGAATCTCGATGGCCTTACCTCAAAAAGCGATTGGTCTAAAACCGCCTACTTTAAAGAATACCAGAAATCATTCAAAGACGGCGAATATAACGTTCAAGAGTCAGTTTATACCTTTTCCGGTAAGACTACCAGGAGCTATTTCAGCGGAGGGATTAGCCTTGTTGGTATGAAACAGGTCATTTCTGCAGGGGTTATCTCGGGTAATCCCAATGAACTGCCAACAAGTTTGAATGTGATAGGCATGGAAATTAAAGGGGGAGGAGTAGGAAATCTGGCAGAGATTGAAGTAGGCAAAAATCAAGTGGCCGGTGTCCCTCAAGAAACAGGAAATGAATCTGATTCCATTCTGTTGGTTACCCGGGGTGGCATAACGAGCAATATCAGCGTTTCAGAAATGGAAATAGCTATAACGGATGCATTAAGAAAACAATCAAACCAATTGTTTAATCAAGGCTCTGAACGAGCCAGAGTGGTTGATATTGGTTCTACGAGCCGCGGCACAGATATATTTGAAATTGGCGATAAAAAATTCGACATTGATTTTATGGTTCTTTTTAAAAATCAAGGAGATTTAGACTATTTTCGTAACAATTATATGGTTAATTTTGCAGATGTTAAGAATATCTTTGAAAAGAAAGGGTTGGCTATTAAGCATGTGGGTATGAATAAAAATCGCATAGGAGACTGGAAGGTAAATTATTTTATTTCAAACAAAGACCAGGAATTTAAATTAGAGGTGAATCTATCTATCGAGAAGAAGCTTTACGCTAATTGGTTTAATGAGCAGATTAAGGAAATAGAAAATCTGGGGGCAGATGTAGAACTTTTGAAGTACGATATAAAAAGAATGAAGAAATTGGTACGACAGTTAGGGGTGTATAAGATATATGAAGGCGGGATGGGGGCGGTGGGATTAGAGCAGTTGGTTATTCAGTCAGGAGGTTCTTCTGAAGCAGGCAGGCAGATAAAAGGAGTAGGGAGTTTTCATAATGCGCTGGATTGGATTTGTAGGGTTGGTTTAGATGGGAAACAAAACCCCGTTTCTTTGCAAAAAGCAAAGGAGAATTTTAACGTATTTGATCCTGAGACCGGAGAGGATTTTGTCGATAGATTGAATGAGCAGACTTGGAAAAGCTTGGTAGCTTTAGCTAAGGAGTATCAGAAAAGAAGATTATCTAATAGTGCAGAAAGAGATATGGAGTCGGGCCTTGGCAGGGGACAATATCATGCTTGGAGTCCAGGCGAGGTTAATAACGATAATATAGATGAGTATGTAGAGAGAGTCCGAAAATTCGGCTCAGGACAGCTCGCTGTGCATATCAGTAATTCAGAATTAATAAAAGAAATCTTAAAGAAAGGGTACTTGTTGCCGCGGATCTACGCCGAATCTTATGGGGAACTGGGAAAGTTAGCCAAAGACTTGCGCTATCCAACACGTTATCTGCATTTTGCAGTGGACTATGCGGGAAATTGGAAAGACAATAAGGTAGCTTTCGTTGCTTCGGTAGAGGCACTTTTAGAAAACAAAGCCTACACTAATTCACCGACAGAATCCAAACGAGATTGGGAGGTAACAGGTTTTAGCGATTCCGCCTACGATATAAGCAACAGATTCTATATAAATGAATTAGGCGTTATTTTGGCCCCTTCGGCATGGAAAGATGATGCTGAATTCCAGCAATTTATTTCTTCTTTATCATATAATCCGCGGATATATTATTATGAGGGGGAGACTGTTCAGGATGGGCTTGAACAGTTTCAGAAAAAATACCAGATTAAACCCGGAAGGCTGCCTAAAATCAGCGGTTACATAGAAAACTTCAGCGCGGATACCTCAAGCCGTCTCTACATGAATATCGCTCCTTGGGCTCAATCAGGCAATAGCTCTTTCGTAGATCTGCCGCAGACAGCCGAAGAATATGCAGAAGTAGCTTTGAGGCTTTATCTATTGCCGCATGTTTCTGTTCCGCAAGAAGCCAATCAATTTGCGCAAAAAGCTTATGAGTTGGATCCCTTTTCCGCAAAAAGTAATCTTGCCAGAGCTCTTTATCGTGGAAGAGATGGTTCAACAGGAGAGGCGATTGCTTATTTCGAGAAAGCAATAGAATTAGGTCTTCCCCGGCAATATGAATTATTGGCTTTATCGGGTAAGGGCGGATGGGAAGGGTTAATTCATTTTTATTCTTTAATAAGGGATTTCAGAAAAGCGGTAGAGGCAAGGGAGAGGCTGCTGGAGATTGCGGATTTTCCTTCGGGTGATGCAAGAGAACGGTATCGATTATACACGAGGGAAATGGAAGAATCCAAAGAGAAGCTGGAAGCTTATCTTAAAGAGGTCAATGGTGTTTCTTCGGTAGCAGATTTAGCAGTAATAGCCCAGTCGTTTCATCTCGTCAATTATGATATGGATATATGCGCGAAAGAAAAATCCTTCCATAAGTTTATAGATTTAGCTGCGCAGGAGTTAAATCAATTGCGCAAGGATTCTTTATCAAAAGTTGAACAGGCAAAAGAAAAAGCTTTGCAATCAACGGACAAAATTTCTGATTATTACGCCGCTGATTATTATGATGACGCCAGAAGTATAGTTAATTTGTCCAAGAAGAAACTGGAGTCCATTGAGAAATCCATATATTCGGTTTATGAGATGTTCGCTAATATGTCAAAAGAAGGCAGATTTGATAAGAAGAATCTGGCTGAATATTCTAGTATTGAGAAATTACAAGGAGACGTTATACGCGACATAGAGCGGTTCATCAAGAAAGGCGAGAACGATATAGGTATTGAAATTAATAAATCCGAATTCAGGAAAGAATCGGAGGATTTAAACAAAGCGATAAAGTCCGGGCCTAAGGATGCGAATCCCGGAGAAGTTAATGAGTATTTTGATAAAATAGACAATTTACTTAAGTACGCTATAAAAGAGAGGATACGGCGTTTTGAGGATAGAGGTGGAGATAGTGCTCAGTTTAAAAATCAATTGGCTCCCTTGATCAGAGAAGCGTCAGCTACGATAGATAAAGCTCTTGAAGCAATAAAAAATAAGAAAATTACTGCGCGAGTTATTGATTTTTGGCAGGGTAAGAAAATATTTATCCCACAAAACTACAAAGAACAGTGGAGTAATCTTTTTTCTTTTTCTACAGCCGGGAATCTCGGCGCCCAGGTCTCCCACATTAGAAACTTAGATCATCTATTACGTATCATTAATATTTTAAGAAAAAGTAAAAACGTGTCAGATATATCTGAAAGTGCCTCTGACAGGGAGATTATTGAGTTTTGTATTAATGAGTTAAAAGCGCAGGGTTTAACTGAAGAAAGCGCAGATGAATCCGGCAACAGGATAATAAAGATAAAGAAAGAAGCGGAAAGTAATCGCCTTGCCCAGGCTATCCGCGAATGGGCGATAGATAAAGACGGCGGAGTAAGGGCTATAAACTTTCAAGGAGCTGATGCTGTTTGGACGATCGTTGGTTTTGCGTCTGAATTAGAGGATAAAGACACTCTCGAGCATGAACAGCAAGAAATAGTCTATAGAAAACAGGGGTATTCCTGGGTAGAAGCCCATAATCTGGCTGGAGGCCAAATAATCGATAAAGAAAGCGCTAGACAATACAATACCGGCCGGCAGGATAAAATTGGAGCGGCAGCAGGCAGAGGGGCATTGCCTAAAGAGCGGGCTTTAAAGCAAATTAATGAATTTAATAGCGCTGTCCGGGCAGGCAAGTATCAGCAGGGAGCCGTCGTTGATTTAAGGGGTATACCCGTCGATAAGGAAGTGATTCTTGTAGGAGATTTGCATGCCCGTTTGGATAACCTAAAAAAGGCGCTTAACCAGAACGGTAATCTAAAGAAGATTCAGAAAGGAGAAGCGGTTCTGGTTATTCTAGGCGATGCGGTGCATAGTGAAACAAATTTGCGGGAAATGGACTCATCGATTGAGATTATGCAGTTCATTATGGACTTAAAAATTGATAATCCGGATAACGTTTATTACTTGCTCGGTAATCACGATTATCTTTCCGGGAATTTTTCTAAAGGTCTTGTCGTTCAAGGGTTAGTTTATAGAAATAAAATGGAAGAGCTATATGGTAAGGAGTTTGTAGCGCTCTACGAAGATTTTATTAAGGCAAGCCCTTTGATGGTGATTGGTAAAGGTTTTGTGGGAGTGCACGGCGGCCCTATTAAAGGCGTGTCTTTGGGGCAGATACAAAAAGTCGATGTCGCGGATGAAGGTGATTCCATTGTTAAGCAGGCCGAATGGAAGCGATATAAAGACGCAGAATTTGGTTATGATGACAAAGATGTTCAGGAATTTATGAAGAATATGGGACAGGCAGATGGTTTATTGATAGTCGGCCACTCCCCGCATCTGATATCTTCAGGGAGATTCTTTGCGCGCCTATTCGACAAACATTATGTCATTTTTGCCGGATACAAAAATGCCGGATATGCGGTTATGCAAGAGGGGAAAATAAATTTTGTTGAAATTACTCAAACCTCGCCTATCTTGGAGCTTGAGGCGACAAATAGGCAGAGGGAAGAAGTAGCGATAAGTTCAAAACTTACAAAATACTTAGAAATCAATTATTCCGAATCAGGGCCTATTCATATAATCCTGGCTCCCAATACCGGAGCTGAAGTTAAGCTGGCCGTTTTTAGATATAAAGACTTGCCCGCGCGTTTTAAAGAAATGGGGTTAAACCCGGATATCGAATATTTTATTGTTGACGAAGGTTCGGGAAAATTGTCCGGGGGAGGTTTTAAGGAGATTAGGGATGGCGAAACGGTAGGCATCGGCAGGTATAATCCGGGCAGATTTATGTTGAATCCATTAATCTCCAGAGACCATATTAGCATTAAGAGGAGAGGGGACACAATTATTGTTGAGGATCTTAATTCTACGAATGGAACAGAGATTCGGTATACTCCCTTTAAGCAGGAAGTTGTGCTTTGGGGAATGGGCGGGACAGGATTCTTGCCGCACATATTTAATAGTATTGTTAGCAGGCTCAATAATGGCCAGCCTTTAGTATTGACTCTTACTGAAAGAGAAGTTTTGCTCTGGGGGTTATTGAATCCCAATAGGCCAGAATACACTCAGATTATAGCAATATTAAACAGTTTAGATAATTCGGAGTTATATCAATTAAAAGATATGGCAAATCGCTGGGGGCGCCCGGAAGATAATGCAGCGGGTAAATTGCAAGATGCGATAAATCGGGTATCAGAAAGAACTAAATTCGGTATATCCGATACTAAGGTAATACCTTCAACAACTATTCTTATTTCCCCTAAGGGGAAGAAAATGATCCTAACGGTAAGAAAAATCGACTCTTCTGTTAAAGCTATAATTCCGCAGTATCATCAAATGATGAATCTAATGACATTGGTCTTAGCTCCCGAAGTTGTTTTAGGAGAGGAGGAAGAGAAAGAGATTACCTCATTAGCAAAGGAATATAATGTTCCACTTACAATTGTCCAATTGGAGATGGCAGAAAAAAAGGGGGAGTTGGATTGCGTGCAGTTCGCTTTTCTTATTGATGCTATTGAACGGGAGAAGGGGGTTCTGGGGGAGCTTGAGTTTTTCCCCTTTCCTCTCCGGGACGATGTCGGTATCAAGGGGCGTATTATCTATAGCGACCTTTTAAATGTAAATGAAATTAATGAACTTCAGCAAGACGCTTTAGCTGCCAAAGCGATGCTTGCGCACTCAGGCCTTAAGGTATTAAATCCTTTAAGTATAGGCGTCTTAGCCGTTTATTATCCACAAATTATAGAATTTCTTATTGAAATTATTCAAGAATACGGCAGAATAGGAAATCCTAATGTTTTAGAATCCTTAAGAAATTTAAAAGAAATTGTCTTAAAGGGCAAGGCTGGAAGTTTTCCTTCCGAGAAAGATTTAATAGGCGTATTTGAAAAAAATTTAGAGAGATTAAATAACGAGTTGGATAGCAGCATAAGATTGATAGAACAAATGTCCAAACTGTCGCAATCCGAAGGCGGCATGGTTACGTCCGATATCCTTGAGGAATGGATAAAAGAAGGAGATATTCCAAAACTAGTTGCGCATATAACAAGAGGCCTTCAGGGGCAGAATGATAATACCAGAAATGAACAAATTAAATCCATAATTGATAATTTAGAGGAGAGTAAACGGGGTGAATTTATACAGGCGCTCAAAGAGAAAGGTATTGTTATTCCGGCTCTTAAGTTAGAAGAAGCGCAAGCTGAAGGTCCCGGCGGTATTGATTTCCGCGCCTTGCCTATTGTTAACCAACCGGTAAATACGGCTATACTAAAATTAAGCGCTGCTGATTTGGCCAGATTGAACAATATCAATATTGATTCGGAATGGTCCCAGATTCAAAATATGGTTAACGCAGGCATTATTCCTTCCAGCCAGCGTATCAAAGAATATATGTTAGCCTGTTGTTTAAGGAAAAATTCAGGCAGCCAGATAAGCAGGGTTTTGGGTTGTATTGCCGACATTCTGCGGATAGAAGAGGATCGCGTTCTAGATACGGATGTGGAGTTAAAGAGTATTTTAACCCTGGTTGAATCCGGCAGGCCGGAAAGCGAATTGCAGCTGGGTTTAAGCAAAATAGAAATTTTACCCCAAGAGCCGCGGTTTATAGCGCCGTAAAATCAACAGTTCCTAAATCACAATTAAAAATTTACCTTTTATTTTTTTGTGGTATAATGCTTCCCTTATGGATAAAGCAAGTTCTAGAAAATTCGATTTTTTTCTAAAAGGCGATAGTGGGAAAGCGGTTTTGCTTATTCACGGCATTACCGGCACGCCTTCCGAAATGAACTATTTGGGTAAGGCTTTGAACAAGGCTGGTTTTAGCGTGCTTTGTAACGCTTTGCCGAGGCATTGCTCTACTTTAGCCGAGTTAAAGAAGGTTACCTGGCAGGAGATTGCCGATTCCTGCGCCAAAGACCTTGAAAATTTAAAAAAAGAGCATTCCCAGATTTTTGTGGGCGGATTATCTATGGGCGCCATTATGTCGGTTCACCTTGCCTATAAGTATCCATCTTCAGTTTCTAAGATTATCGCTTTGGCTCCTACGATCTTTTACGATGGTTGGGCAGTTCCCAAGTATAAATTTTTGATGGATTTTTTATGGTATCTGCCTTTCTTCCGCAACTGGTATAATATAAGGGAGAGTTGGCCTTTTGGATTAAAGAACGAGCTTTTAAGGGCAGGCATAGAGAGGTTTTACCGTAACGCTAAAGCAGTAGGCAATGATGACAAGGCAGCTATTTTCGGCAGCCCGTTTTTCCCGATGAGTTGTCTTTATCAGCATTATCTGCTTACTAAAACGGTTAAGAATGAGTTCTCCAGCGTCAAAACTCCGATCCTTATTATGCATGCCCAAGAGGATGATATGACTAGCCTTAAAAACGCGCGTTTCGTGTATGACCATATCGGCTCTTCCGACAAAAATTTGATAATACTCGAAGATAGCTATCATATGATAACTATCGATAAAGAAAAAAATAAAGTAGCGGAAGAAGTAATTAAATTCTTAAACAAACTTAGTTAATAAACCGCATATAACAAAAGTAGGAATTCAAAAGTAAAGAATCAAAACCGTAATCTAAAACCAAAAAGTTTAATGTCAAATGACAAGATTCAAAATCCAAAATAAATCCAAAATCAAAATGACAAATATCAAGTCAAGGATTTTGACATTTGTGTTTTGTGCTTTGGTATTATTTTGTGCTTTGGATTTTGACATTTGTCATTCTCAATTTGGCATTTGTCATTTGTGCTTATTTTGAATTTTGAGCTTTGGCCTTTGACATTAGCAGCTTTGCTTTTTAACTTTTAGTTTACCTCTTGTATTTTATTAGTTTTTTAAAATATGGACTATGACGCAATTATAATCGGCGCAGGAGTTGCCGGCCTGGCTTCTGCGGTTAAACTTTCCTCTAAGGGCAAAAAAATCCTCTTAATCGAGAAATTACCTGTTCCCGGCGGTTTTGTCACCACCTTTAGCCGCAAGGGCTTTGTTTTTGAGAGCGCTTTGCATTGTGTCGATGGCCTGCAAGAGAAAGGAGAGGTAAGGAAGATTCTCGGGGAATACGGCATCGACAAGAAAGTGGATTTTATCGATCTGGCTGATTTCAACCGGGTTATTTATCCGGAGTACGACTTTACCTCTAACTTTAAACGGGATGAATTTGTTGCTTATTTAAAAAAACAATTTCCTCCGGAAGAAGCCGGTATTGATAAACTTTTTCTGGCTATTGATAAATTTTACCATCAAGTTGATTGGTATAAACGTTCTAATTTACCTTTCCCCTTGAAACTTATTTGCGCTTCTTTTATGTGCCCGATGATTATCAGGACTTCGATGATCACCTTTGAAGAATTCTTGAATGAGTTTGTAAAAGATATAAAACTAAAAGGTATCATCACGAATATCTGGAATTTTGTCGGCCTTCCTCCGGCAAGAATATCGGCTTTTTATTTTCTGGTAGTTTTTACCGGTTACCATTACGCCCCGACATCTTACATTAGGGGTAGTTCGAGCGCGCTTTTTAAGGCAATAGTTGAGAAAATTAAAGAAAATGGTTCGGAAGTGAAATTCAATACACGGGTTTCCAGAATAGTCACTGAAGGCGGCAAGACAGTCAAGGCGGTAGTTACTGATAAGGGGGAGGTATTTACGGCTAAGTCGATAATCAGCAATGCTAATCCTCTGGATACTTTTGATAAGCTTATTGATAATTCAACGGTTAAAGAAGCGTATCGCAAAAAGTTTTCGGGTTTGGAAAAGTCAATTTCCGCTTTTCAGGTTTATTTAGGGTTAAAGACTACGGCTAAAAATTTAGGCATGAGCCATTATATGTATTCGATAAATATCAACTATGATCATGAAGAAGAGCTGAGGAGCTGTTTTAGTATGGATTATAAACATCGCGCTTTTGCTTTGGTTGATCATTCCCGGCTTGATCCGAATCTGGCTCCCCCTGGAAAAGGAACGCTTTTAATTATGGTTTTAGATTCCTATTCTAATTGGAAGGAACTTTCCCCGCAGGATTACAAGGCTAAAAAAGAACAGGCTGCCCGGGAGTTGATTGAACGCTGCGAAAAGTATCTTCCCGGATTATCCGCTAATATCGAGGTTATGGAGATTGCTACTCCTAAAACGATGGAACGTTACGGTTCTTCGCCGGAAGGCGCAATTTACGGTTTTGCCCAGACTCCGGCGCAATCGGTTTTACGCCGGACCGGGTATCGCACGCAGGTAAGAGGGCTATATTTAACCGGCGCCTGGACCCAGCCTGGGGCAGGGGTGCATGCTTGTTTTGTCTCCGGGGTGGATGCAGCGGATACGGTGTTAAGATATTTGAGATAAATGCGCATAACCACTGGTAAATTTAAAGGTAGAAACATTGGTATGCCTGGAGGTATCCGGCCAACCCAGGCTAAGGCCAGAAAAGCGGTCTTTGATATTTTAGGCGACATTGAAGGTTTGGCGTTTTTGGAACTATTTGCCGGTTCCGGGGCAGTGGGTTTGGAGGCAGCTTCGCGGGGAGCCAGAGAAGTGATTTTTGTAGAAAATGAGCCCGATGTCCTTAAGACTCTGGCCTTGAACACTTCGGTATTGAGCAGCAGGTATCTTATAATACCTCTGGATGTCCAAAAAGCCCTGGCGCGTTTAAGTAAAGAAGGGAAGCGGTTCGATATTGTTTTCCTGGATCCACCGTATTTTAAGCTTAACGTTAGCGAATCCGGGGTAGATGAGGAGTCGCTGGCAAAAAAAACCTTGAAAACCCTTGAGGCTTGTGATATATTAGCGCCCAATGGCTTGATAATTGTGCAGCATTTTGATAAAGAAAACCTCCCGGTTGAACTGGGAGTTTTAAGTTTATTCAGGAATTATACTTACGGAAGCACTATATTATCATTATATAGGAAAGAAAACAGATAAAGTGTGCCAGAAAGCCATCTATCCCGGAACTTTTGACCCGGTAACTAACGGTCATATCGATCTAATTAAGAGGGCGCAGGAGATTTTCCCCGAGTTAATTATAGCTGTAGCTGCCAATCCTCAAAAGGGGCCGCTTTTTGACACTCAAGAGAGAGTGGCTATGCTTAAGCAGGCTGCTGTCGGCTTAAAAGGCGTGGAAGTGGTAAGTTTCGACGGGTTGGTTGTAGATTACGCGCGTAAGCGCAAGGTCAAGGTTTTGGTCAGAGGCTTGAGGATGATTTCGGATTTTGAGTTTGAATTCCAGATGGCTTTAACCAATAGAAAGCTTTCTCCGGATATCGAAACCATTTTTCTTATGCCCCATGAATCATATAGTTATCTTTCTTCGAAGCTTTTGAAAGAAACTGCGGCTCTGGGCGCGGATTTAACGAATTTCGTCCCGGATTTTGTGGAAAAGGCGCTTAAAGCAAAATTACGCGTAAAGCGGTGAATCCCGTTAGAAACAGGTTGCCGCGGGCAACCGTTAAATTTTCTATGGCGGGGGTATGTTTTTATAAGCGAGGTTTCTAACGGGGTGAAAATTGACACTCGTAAAATACCTGATGAAGGGGTAACTCTTGTCGAGGAATTCAGTCCCGCGAAGTTGGATTTGGATACCGAGATTATCAAATTCTCCGGTCCAATAAAAGCAAAAGCGGTTGTTGCCAAAAGTTATAGCGCGGTTAGCGTGAATCTGGCCTTGGAAGCGCCGATGGTCATAACCTGCAGCCGTTGCCTGGAAGAGATAAATACCGGTTTTAACCGGCAGCTCGAGTTGCATTATGCCGTTGATAAGCTCGAGCCGGTAATTAATTTGGATCCGGATATCCGGGAAGAAATAATTTTAAATTATCAGATTAATCCTTTATGCGGCATTGATTGTAAAGGTTTATGTGTTAAGTGTGGTGGAAATTTAAATAATGGAAGTTGTAGCTGTAAGTCCAAGTAAAAGATTTGTTTTGGGTTTTTAATTTTGAAATTTGGATTTTCGAGCGACTGAAAGGAGCGAGACGTGGCCCTACCTAAGAGAAGGCATTCAGCAACGCGCGGCCGTAAGCGCCGTACCCATTGGAAAATAAAAGCAGGGGGTTTGAGCCCCTGTCCGCAATGCAAACAGCCGAAATTAGCTCATATTGTTTGCCCTATTTGCGGTTTTTACAAAGGTAAACAGGTTATTGAAATAAAAGTAAAAGAGAAAAAGAAGAAGAAATAATTTGCTTAGATAAGTGTTGCCAGTAGGGACTGTCCCCGAAGGGGGGGGCTGTCGCACGACAAGATAAGGGTTGGTTACGAAATTAGCGAAAAAAACATTATTTGGGAGATAACCAAATGAAAATAGTGGTCGATGCTATGGGCGGGGATCACGCGCCCGGAGTGGTTATTGACGGCACATTGGCAGCGGTTAAAGAGTATGGCGCCGAAGTTATCCTGGTAGGTGACCAGACAAAGATTGATCCTCTGCTTAAAAAAGCCAAATATTCCGGGAACAATATTGAAGTAGTCCATGCTCCTGAGACAATTGAGATGTGCGAGTCTGCCGCGCTAAGCGTGCGGAAAAAAAGAAATTCCTCTATTGTCGTAGGAATAAATTTAGTTAAAGAAGGCAAGGCCGGAGCTTTTTTTAGCGCCGGGAACACCGGAGCGGTTGTCTGCGCCGCGACCTTAGGTTTAAGGATGATACCCGGAGTTGAGCGCCCAGGAATTGCTATTATTACTCCTACCTTAAAAGGCATATCTTTGATCATTGATGTCGGCGCAAACATTGACCCCAAGCCAAACCAGCTTTTACAATACGCGGTTATGGGTGATGTTTACTGCCGGACTATTTTAAATAAAACCAATCCTTCCATCGGATTATTGAATATCGGCGAAGAAGAGGCAAAAGGCCCTGAATTTATGCGCGAGACGCATGAGTTGTTGCAGAAGAGTAACCTTAATTTTATCGGTAATGTGGAAGGCAAGGATTTTTTATCCGGAAAAGCCGATATCATTGTCTGCGACGGATTTGTGGGGAATGTCGCGCTGAAAGTTTTGGAAAGCGCAGCTCAAGCAATGCAGGTATTTTTAAAAAGGCATCTCTTAAGCAATGCTTTGGGCAAGATCGGCTTGCTCTTTTTATTGCCAAGTTTAAAACGATTTAAAAAAGAACTTGATTATTCCGAGTATGGCGGAGCGCCTTTATTAGGGGTTAATGGCGTAACGATCATCGGCCATGGCCGTTCCAATGTCAAGGCGATCAAGAACGCGATCAGAGTGGCCAAAGAAGAAGTTGACCGTAATTTCAACGAGAAAATTACCGAGGCGATCAGTAAAAAACTAGAATGAAAAAAGTCGGCATCATCGGTGTAGGCGAATATCTACCTAAAAAAGTTTTGACTAACGCGGATTTAGAGAAGATGGTGGACACTTCTGATGAGTGGATCACTACGCGCACCGGTATAAAAGAACGCAGGTTGGCATCTGACGAGGAAGCTACTTCGGATTTGGCTATTGCTGCTGCCAGAGAGGCTTTGAATAACGCGAAAATAAAACCCGAAGACCTGGATTTGATCATCGTAGCAACTATTACTCCGGATATGCCTTTTCCTTCAGTAGCGTCAATTCTTCAAAACGCGCTCTGCGCAAAGAAAGCCGCTGCTTTTGATATCTCCGCGGCCTGCGCCGGATTTGTTTACGCGCTTTCTTGCGCCCAGCAATTTATTTCTAACGGTGCCTATAAGAACGCATTGGTTATCGGCGCGGAAAAACTTTCTTCGATAACAGATTGGAAAGACAGGAACACTTGTGTTCTATTCGGCGATGGAGCAGGGGCGTGCGTGTTGGGAGAAGTTAAAGATGGCGGAATCACCGCTACTTATCTTGGCTGCGATGGTTCGAATTTAGGCTTATTAAATCTTCCGGCTGGCGGCTCAAGAAAACCTGTTTCGTATGAAACAGTTGATGCCCGCCTGCATTATATTAAAATGAACGGAAATGAATTATTCAAGATTGCCGTTAGGACCATGACTGATGCGGCTCTGACAGTTTTAGAAAAAGCAGGTTTGAAATTTTCCGATATCGATCTTATCATCCCCCATCAGGCAAATTCCCGCATCATTATGGCAGTTGCCAAGAGATTGGGGCTTACCGAAGATAAAATATTCCTTAATATAGAGAAATATGGAAATATGTCCAGCGCTTCCACTGCTACAGCTTTTGTTGAGGCGGCAAAAGAAGGCAGGATTAAAAAAGGCGACATTGTTCTTTTAGACGCTTTCGGAGCCGGCTTAGTCTGGGGAGCAGCCGTTATTGAATGGTAGGATTCCTTTTCGCCGGTCAAGGCAGCCAATATGTTGGCATGGGCAAGGATTTATACGAAAACTTTCCCCGGAGCCGAGCCATATTTGATAAAGCGCAAGGATTGCTGGATTTTGATTTGAAGAAAATTTGCTTTGAGGGTCCTGAAGATCAGCTCAAAGTTACCAGGGTTTCTCAACCCGCGATTGTAACCGTCACTATCGCCGCATTCGAAGCTTTTAAATCCAAAAATAAAATTACTCCTGTCTATATGGCGGGTTTAAGTTTAGGCGAATATAGCGCTTTGATTGCCTCCGGAGCTCTTAAATTTGAAGATGGTATCCGGTTGATTAAAATAAGGGGCGAATTGATGGACGCAGCAGCCAGGAAATATCCCGGAAAAATGGCTGCTGTTTTGGAATTAGCCGCTAGCAAAATTAAAGAGATTTGCGCAGCTTCCGGAGCAGAAATCGCCAATTTAAATTCTCCCGGGCAAATCGTTATCTCCGGAAGAGCCGAAGCAATTGATAAAGCAATTGTCCTATGCAATGAAGCAGGAGCAAAACGGGTAATACCGCTTGAAGTCAGCGGCGCTTTTCATTCTTCACTTATGGCCGAGGCATCTCAGGGGCTTAAAGAAGCCTTGAATAAAACACCAATTAATGAGTATTTTGCCCCGGTTGTAAGTAATTATACGGCTTTACCTCAGGATAAGCCTGATCAAATAAGGGAAAATCTGGTCAAGCAAGTCTGTTCTTCGGTAAAATGGGAAGATTCCATGCGTTTTGTTCTTTCAAAAGGCGTTACGCAGTTTTACGAATTTGGCCCGGGAAAGGTTCTTAAGGGCCTGATGCGCAAAATAAATCCTGCTGTTCAGGTTACGAATATAGAGAAAAGCGCGGATATCCCATAATCTACGGGAGATTTTTCGTGGTAGGCTATTCACGTAGGCTGGACAGGAAAGTGTTCCGGGGAATAAAAGGTAATTAGGGAGGATAAAAAAATGAAATTGAAAGATAAAGTTGCTTTGATCACTGGCGGAGCAAGAGGAATAGGCCAGGCAATTGCCATGGCTTTTGCCAAAGAAGGCGCGGATATCGTAGTCGCGGATGTTAACCTGGAAGTGGCCCAAAAAACAGCCACTGAAATCGAGGCTTTAGGCAGAAAATCCCTGGCTTTGGAGATGGATGTTACAGACTACGCCAAGGTCGAAGAAGGATTGAACAAAATTCTTGACAAATTTGGAAAGGTTGATATATTAGTTAACAACGCTGGGATTACCAAGGACAATCTTATACTCAGAATGTCTCAATCCGAGTGGGATGCGGTGATAAATGTGAACCTAAAAGGCACTTTTAACTGCATCAAAGCGGTCTCCCGGCCGATGATAAAACAACGAAGCGGTAAGATTGTCAGCATAGCTTCGATTATCGGTCTGATGGGAAACGCGGGGCAGGCAAATTACGCCGCCTCTAAAGCAGGTATAATCGCTCTTACAAAAACCGTAGCCAAAGAATTGGCAAGCCGTAATGTCAATGCCAACGCAGTAGCACCCGGATTCATCCAAACGGATATGACTGCTAAGCTTCCTGAAGATGTAAAGGCTAGGATGCTAGAGGCAATACCTCTGGCTAAGCTCGGGCTTCCTCAGGATGTGGCGAATGTCTGTTTATTTTTAGCGTCCGAAGAAGCAAATTATATAACCGGACAAGTTATTACAGTTGACGGCGGCATGGTTATGGCCTAGGAACACAATCCCTTATTTAGGGATTATTTTTCACATCCGTGTGTAACGGAAAATTAAGGAGGAAAAAAGAATGGCAGTTCAAGAGAAAGTTAAGTCAATAATTGCAGAACAGTTAGGCGTAAAACCTGAAGAGGTAACTCCTGAAGCATCTTTTGTGGATGATTTAGGCGCGGACTCTCTGGATACCGTAGAGCTGGTTATGGCATTAGAAGAGGAATTTGGCATTGAAATACCGGATGAGGATGCCGAGAAGATAGCTACTGTCGGCGATGCCGTTAAGTATATTGAAGAAAAAAGCGCTAGCAAATAATAAATTTATATAGATATTTGGTTCAATCACCCCGCTATTTTTTGCTTAGCGGGGTGAGTTTTAATAGCCAATATTAAAAAAATGAAAGAAAACAGAGTAGTTGTTACGGGTTTAGGGATAATTTCTCCGGTCGGCAACGACGTTTCTACTTTCTGGAAGTCGATAAAAGAAGGTAAGAGCGGCGTAGGACCGATGATCAGTTTTGATCCTGCTAATTTTGATTCGCGGATTGCCGGTGAAGTTAAAGGATTTGATCCGGCTATGGCTGGTTTGGACTTTAAAGAGACCCGGCGCACTGCTAAATTCGTGCAATATGCTTTGGCCGCGGCAAAACAAGCTGTAACTTCTTCAGGTTTAGATTTAGATAAAACGAATAAAGAAAGATGCGGAGTTTTGATTGGTTCGGGTATAGGTAGTCTTTATACCATAGAGGAAGAGCATAAGGTATATTTGACTAAAGGCCCTTCGCGGCTGTCGCCTTTTCTCATTCCGATGTTGATTGTTAATGAGGCAAGCGGTTTAGTGGGGATAAAATTCGGTTTTAAGGGCCCGAATTCCTGTGTAGCTACTGCTTGCGCTTCGGGATCGCACGCGATTGGTGACGCGTTCAGGATTATAGCTCGCGGAGACGCGGATGTAATGATTACGGGTGGAACGGAAAGCTGTATTGTGGCTACTGCTGTTGGCGGATTCTGCGCCTTAAAAGCTCTTTCCAAGAGAAATAACGATCCGCAAAAAGCTTCCCGGCCATTTGATAAAGAGCGCGATGGTTTTGTTATGGCTGAGGGCTGTGGTTTAGTGGTTTTAGAAAGTTTGGAACACGCCAAGAAAAGAGGGGCTGACATAATTGCCGAGATTGTCGGTTTTGGGATGACTTGCGACGCGTATCATATAACCGCGCCTGACCCTGCTGGAGAAGGTTCTGGCCGGGCGATGCAGTTAGCTTTAACCGATGCTAAACTCAATCCCGAAGACGTAGGCTATATTAACGCTCATGGAACTTCCACTAAACTGAATGATAAAATTGAAACGCAGGCCATGAAAATGGCATTTGGCGCCCATGTTAAAAAAGTTATGGTTTCTTCAACTAAATCTATGATCGGCCACTCTTTGGGGGCTGCCGGCGGCGTAGAATTCGTTGTTTGTTGTATGACTCTGAAGGAAGGTGTCGTGCATGCCACGATTAATTACGAGCATCCTGATCCTGACTGTGATTTGGATTACGTGCCCAATACTTCCCGCAAAGCCGATATAAAGGTATGTATGTCCAATTCTTTGGGTTTCGGCGGGCATAATGCCTCTTTGATTGTTAAGAAGTTCGAATAAGTTTTAAAATTCAAATGTCAAGATTCAAAATCCAAAATAAATCCAAAACCCAAATATCAAAACCGGTGTTTTATCATTTGGTATTTGTCATTTAAATTTATTTTGAATTTTGCGCTTTGTCATTTGACATTAAAATAACCATGCCATACACAATCTCAGAAAAAATATTACTGGCGCATAGCAACAAAAAAGATATCCATCCTGGCGAATTTATCGAGGTTAATGTGGATATCGCCTTGGGTAATGATATTACCGCGCCTTTTGCTATCGAACAATTCAAAAAGAGCGGGGTAAAACATGTTTTTGATAAAAACAAGATCGTGCTGGTTCCGGATCATTTTGCTCCGGCCAAAGATTTAAGAAGCGCTAATCAATGCAAGATTTTGGCTAATTTTGCCGCGGAGCAGAAGATAAAAAATTATTTTGAAGTTGGCTGTATGGGTATTGAGCACGCGCTCCTGCCGGAGATGGGGTTGGTGACTTCCGGAGACCTGGTAATCGGCGCGGATTCCCACACTTGCACTTATGGGGCTTTAGGCGCATATTCAACCGGTGTAGGCTCAACTGATCTGGCTCGCGCTTTTATCGATGGAAAATGCTGGCTTAAGGTTCCGGGCTCGGTTAAATTTATTTATAAAGGAAAGCTAAAGAAGTGGGTCGGCGGTAAGGATTTAATCCTGTTTACTATCGGTAAAATCGGAGTAGACGGCGCTTTATACAAAGCTATGGAATTTTCCGGTCCGGTGATTCGCACCTTGAGCATGGATGATAGATTTTCTATGAGCAATATGGCTATTGAAGCCGGCGCCCGGGCAGGATTGATTGAGCCCGATGGAATCACTAAGAAATATGTTAAGGGAAGGCCTAAAGCTCAAGGCCGTGCCCCGAAATTCTATGCGTCGGATAAAGGCGCCCATTATGATTATATTTACGAGTGGGATATCTCGGATTTAGAACCGCAGGTAGCTTGTCCGCATCTGCCCAGCAATACCAGGGCAGTATCGGAATTGAATAAGGTTAAGGTCGATCAGGTGGTTATTGGCTCCTGCACTAACGGCAGGATTTCGGATTTAAGGATTAGCGCTAAAATATTAAAGGGTAAAAAAGCGGCTCCGGGAGTGAAGTTGATTATTTTTCCGGCTACGCAGAAAATTTATCTGGAAGCGGTAAAGGAAGGATTAGCGGAAATTTTTATTAAGGCAGGAGGAGTATTTTCTACTCCTACTTGCGGGCCGTGCCTGGGCGGGCATATGGGAATTTTAACCGAAGGTGAAGTCGCTTTGGCTACCACTAACCGTAACTTTATTGGCAGAATGGGCAGCCCTAAGAGTTTTGTCTATTTGTCTAACCCGGCGGTTGCAGCTGCTTCAGCCATTACCGGCAGAATTACTCATCCAGAGGAGATATAGGGACGGTTCTCAAACCAAGGCAAAACTGTCCCCTAAGGGGACACTTTTAGATTGAGTTGAGAACCGTCCCTGAAAAACATATGATTATAAAAGGTAAAGTCCATAGATTCGGCGATGATATAAACACCGATGATATTATTTCGGCTAAGTATTTGATTTCTACTGATCCTAAGGAATTAGGTTCGCATTGCATGGAAGCGATAGCCCCGGATTTTACCAAAAAGGTAAATCCGGGGGACATAATTATAGCGGGAAAGAATTTTGGCTGCGGTTCAAGCCGGGAGCATGCGCCGGTTGCGATTAAGGGTGCTGGAATATCTGCGGTGATTGCCAAGAGTTTTGCCGCGATATTTTTCCGGAATGCCATAAACATCGGTTTGCCTTTTTTGGAACTGGCGGATACGGATAAAATAAAAGAAGGGGATTTGATTGAAATAGATTTAAGCACGGGCGTAATCAAAAACCTGACGCAAAGCCAAACCTATCAAACCCAGGCTTTTCCTGAATTTCTACAGGAGTTGGTAGAAGGAGGCGGCTTGATGAATTATATAAAGAAGAGAGGAACCAGGCATGTATAAAATCGCGGTTATCGGCGGAGATGGCACGGGACCGGAAGTTGTTGCCGAGGGGTTAAAGGTTTTAAAAAGAGCGAGCGAAAAATTTGGTTTTAAGTATGAAACTAAAGATTTTGACTTTAGCGGCAAAAGATATCTAGCTACCGGAAAATTAGTGGATGATAGCGATGTTGCCGAATTAAAAAAATATTCCGCGGTTTACTTGGGTGCGGTAGGCGATCCTAACGTAAAACCCGGGATCATTGAAACAGGGGTTTTGTTAAAGTTAAGGTTTGCTTTGGACCAATATATAAATTTAAGGCCGGTTAAGCTGTATAATTCCAATTTTTGCCCTTTGAAAGACAAAAAACCGGAAGATATAGATTTTGTAGTTGTGCGTGAGAACTCCGAAGGCATTTATAAAGGTATGGGCGAGTTTAAGGATAAAGGGACTAAGGATGAAGTGGCGACTCAGATTTCTTACAATACCCGTAAGGGTGTTGAGCGTTGCATCCGCTACGCCTTTGAATTCACCCGTAAGCGCAATAAAAGAAAGAAACTTACTCTTTGCGGTAAAACTAATGTTTTGACTTATGCCTGGAACCTCTGGGAGAGAGTTTTTAACGAGGTTGCCAAGGAATATCCGGATGTTACTACGGATTACGCGCACGTTGATGCGACTACGATGTGGTTTGTTAAAAATCCGGAGTGGTTTGATGTTATTGTTACCGATAATATTTTCGGCGATATTATTACTGACTTGGGAGCAATGATCCAGGGTGGTATGGGTATTGCTGCCGGTGGCAACATTAATCCGGAAGGTGTATCGATGTTTGAACCGATCGGGGGAAGCGCTCCGAAATATACAGGTAAGAACGTGATTAATCCTTTGGCCGCGATTTGCGCAGTTGGAATGATGTTGGATAATTTAGGCGAGAGCAAGGCGGCCAAAGCGGTTGAGGATGCGGTTATTAAGGTTGCTAATGGTAAATTAAAAACCCTGGCTGCCGGAAAAATGGGTTATTCTACGACTGAAGTCGGAGACTTGGTAGCGCAAATTATTTAATCTATTTCTTTAGAAAGAAATTAAAATGAAGAAAACTAAATATAATGTGGCCGTAGTTGGCGCAGGTGTGGTGGGTATAGAGATGCTGCGGGTTTTAAAACAGCGCAATTTTCCTATCGGAGAATTGCGTGTATTTGCGCGTTCCAGCCGCGAGATGGATGTTGATGGGCAGAAATATGCGGTAAAACCGATTTCCCCGGAAGGTTTTGAGGGTATAGATATCGCTTTATTCGCCGGAACCGAGGGTGAAAAGGGCGCAGCAGTGACTTATGCCCGGGAGGCGGTAAAAAGAGGCGCGGTAGTTATTGATAATGGCGCGGATTTCCGGATGGATAAAAACGTTCCGTTAGTAGTTCCCGAAGTTAACTCCGCGGATGTTAAGAAGCATAAAGGGATTATTGCTAATCCAAATTGCTCAACCATCCAGATGGTTGTAGCTTTGAATCCGATTCATAGAAAAGTCGGGGTTAAAAGGATTATTGTTACTACTTTACAGGCTTCCAGCGGTGCCGGTAAAGGCGCTGTTGAGCAATTAAAAGAAGAGAATTTTTTAATAGCGCAAGGAGGTTTTGGAAATGTGCGTGTAAGCGCTGTTAATAAATCTATGCCTCAGCAATTGGCGTATAATGTTTTTCCCCATATAGGTTCTTTTGTGGAGGGTGATTATACCAATGAGGAGTGGAAATTGGTAAAAGAAACTCATAAGATTATGCATGCTCCGAAAATCAAAATCTCGGCTACTACGGTGAGAGTTCCGGTTAGGACCGGGCACTCCGAATCAGTTTACTTTGAGGCTTCGAGTCCTATCTCGGTTGATAAAATTAAAGCTATCCTTGCGAAAGCTCCGGGAGTAGTTTTGATAGATGAACCTAAAAATAATCTTTATCCTATGCCTAAAGATGTTGAAGGCAGAGATGAAACTTTTGTCGGCCGTATCCGTCAGGACGCTTTTGTAAAGAATGGCTTCTGGCTGTGGGTTGTCGCGGATAACCTGCGTAAAGGGGCTGCTACCAATGCCGTGCAAATCGCCGAATGCGTAATATCAAGCTCGAAATAGAATACGACGGAGCAAATTACGCGGGTTGGCAAATCCAGCCTAAAGGCCGCGGCAAGACAATTCAAGCAGTAATCGAGAAAAAGCTCCGCAAGATCCTTCAGGAAAAAGTAAAATTAATCGTTTCCGGCAGGACTGACTCCGGCGTTCATGCCGAAGCCCAAATCGCCAATTTTCTTACGCATTCTAATATCCCTTTGCCTAGGTTGAAACTAGGCTTAAATGGGATTCTTCCGGAAGATATAAAGATTGTTAAAATAAGTTTAGTTCCTTTAACTTTCCATAGCCGTTTCTCGGCAAAATCCAAGATTTACCGCTATACTATATTAAACCGGGATTATTCTTCGCCTTTATTAAGGCACATGGTTTTTTTCTATCCGCATCCTTTGGATATAAAGGTTATGCGCAAAGAAGCTTTAAGTTTACTGGGTAAGCATAATTTTAGCGCTTTCCAGGCTTCTTTGGGAAAAGATAAGAATCCGGTTAAAACGATCAAGAGGATCGTTATTAAAAAGAAAGATGATTTTATTTATATTGATATCGAAGCTGACGGATTTTTGTATAATATGGTCAGGAACATTGCGGGAACTTTGATTGAGATAGGCAGGGGAAGATTGGATAGAGGAGCGCTCAAAAAGATATTGCTCTCCCGCAATCGCCGGCTTGCCGGGCAAACTGCTCCTGCCAGGGGGCTTTGTCTTTCAAGGGTAAAATATTAAGCTATGGCGGATAATTCGAAAATGCCGATGAATGAGGCTCAAACTTCAGCCGAAGGAAGATTAACGGCCGGGATAACAATTTGCGTTATCCTGATCGTTGTGTATTCATTCTTGAGCCTTCCGGGGAGCTTCGATTCTTACTATGTCAGGTTTAGGCCTTCTCCTAAGAACTTGATTTTTATCAGGTATCTTTTTTCTCTGGGGATAAGGGCGGCCTTATTTATCTCCGGGATAGGAATTTTATTCCGTAAGGATATTTTTCGCAAAATAGTCATATTTATCGGTTTATTCACAATAGCCACTATTTACTGGAAGCATCCGGTAGAAGTCTACAGGAAAATCTTATGGTGGCAGATTAGGCAGGGGGTGCTTTCCGTAGAGGCGATTCCACGGATAAACATGCTGGCATGGCTTTGCGCCGTCACTTCTTATCTTGTCGATATCATTGTTTCTCTCTGTTTGGTATATTATCTTACCCGGCCCAAGGTAAGAAAGCAATTCAATTAGATTCCTTGTTTTCGGCCTATTTCTCCTAAAAAAATAATAAAAAAAGTTTGACTTAAATAATAATTGTGGTATACTTACACTCTATGAAAAAAACCTACACAGCAAAAAAAGAAGATATCAAAAGAAACTGGTATTTAGTTGATGCCAAGGATAAAATACTGGGCAGGGTAGCAACTAAGGTCGCGGCTATATTAAGGGGTAAACATAAAGCGGTATTTACTCCGCATGTAGACACCGGAGATAATGTTGTGGTTATAAACACGGCTAAAATCAGGATTAGCGGCCGGAAATCCAAACAAAAAGTATACCGCCGTTATTCCGGTTATCCGGGAGGCTTAAGGGAAGTAACTTTTGAAAAGATGTTTACGAATAAGCCTACAACCGTATTTAAGCTTGCGGTTAGGCGTATGCTTCCCACAGGAGCTTTGGGCCACGTTATGTTAAAAAAATTGAAGATTTATGCCGATGATAAACATGCGCAGATAGCGCAAAAGCCGCAAATCTTGGAGGTTTGAATAAATTAAATGGTAGAGACAACAAAATATACAGCTGTGGGAAGGCGTAAGGAATCAGTAGCCAGGGTAATTCTTATTCCCGGTAAAGGAGATTTTACCATCAATAGCCGGCCTTATGAGAAATACTTTTTAAGAGAAACCGATCGTATAATCGTGAAACAGCCTTTAGAGGCAACCAATAATATGAATAAATATGATGTTATCGCCAACATTGTGGGAGGCGGGCTAACCGGACAGGCAGGAGCCTTAAGATTAGGTATCTCAAGGGCGTTGATTTCTATTGATCCGGCGCTAAAGGATTTATTGCGCAAACAGAATTATTTAACCCGCGACCCTCGCGCCAAAGAGCGCAAGAAGTATGGGCAGAAGGGCGCGCGTAAACGCTTCCAGTGGACTAAGAGGTAGTATATAAATTAAAAGTCAAAAATAAAAAGTCAAAAGTTATATAGATAAAACCCCGCTGAAAGCCAGCGGGGTTTTTGATTTTATGTTCCCGACGAGAAAAGGCTTGACTACGACGGGATTTTATTCTAAGATTAAAAATATATTTATAGGAGATTAGGGATGATAAATGTCGGAATCGTGGGGGTGACTGGGTATACAGGAGAAGAGTTGATTCGGCTCCTGCTTAATCACCCGCAAGTTAAAATTTCCGGGCTTTTTTCAGGCAGCGCTTTCGGTAAGCCGATTTCTAAGATATTCCCCAAGTTTTCCGGCAAACTCGAATTAGTTTGTTCGAAAGCGGATATAAAGAACATCGTCGATAAATGTGATGTTGTATTTCTGGCTTTGCCGCATACTTCTTCAATGGACTTGGTCCCGCAATTGATTAAGGCGGGTAAAAGGGTAATTGACCTAAGCGCCGATTATAGGCTCAAGGATTCTAAGGTCTATGAAGAATTTTATCAATATAAGCATAAAGATAAACCGAATTTAAAAGCTTCCGTTTACGGACTGCCTGAATTATGCAGGGCCGAAATAAAAAAAGCGAAGATTGTCGCTAATCCAGGATGTTATCCGACGGCAGCAATACTGGCGTTAGCCCCGCTGGTGGCTTTGGGGCCGGTGGATTTTAACTCGATAATTATTGATGCCAAATCAGGCGTAAGCGGTGCCGGGAGAAAGAAAACCGAAGAATTCTTTTCTTCGCGAGACAAAGAGGATTTCAAGGCCTATAAGGTTGGAGTGCACCAGCATACCCCGGAAATCAATCAGGCGCTATCGAAGCTGGCGGGTAAAAAGATTAATGTAACTTTTGTGCCGCATCTATTACCGGTAAGAGCAGGAATATTAGAGACGATATATGTGCAGAAAATTCAAAATTCAAAATTCAAAATTCAAGAACCGGTTGATTTATATAAGAAATTTTATAAAAACGAACCTTTCGTAAGGATAAAAGCGCAAGGGGAATTCCCGGGATTAAAAGATGCTGTGGGCACTAATTTTTGTGACATTGGAATAATGAATAATCCTGACAGCGTGATTATAATTTGCGCTATCGATAATCTGATAAAAGGGGCTTCTGGTCAGGCAGTGCAGAATATGAATATAATGTATGGATTTCCGGAGACAATGGGGTTATTATAAACTCAAATGTCAAAATCCAAAACCAAGGTTTTGTCATTGGGTATTTGTCATTTAGATTTATTTTGAATTTTGAGCTTAGACCTTTGGTATTAAAATGAAGATACTTAAAAAAGCGATTCTACCTCTGGGTTTTAAGGCAAGCGGGATATCTTGCGGGATCAAGAAATCCGGTAAACCCGACTTAGCTTTATTTTTTTCTGAAATTCCCGCGAAAGCCGCTTGCGTATTTACAACCAATAGCATACTGGCTGCGCCGGTTGTTTTAAGTAAAGATTATTTGAGGATTAGCGATTCTTTTCAGGCGATTATCGCCAATAGCGCAAACGCGAATTGTTTTACCGCCAAGCAAGGGTTAAAAGACGCGCGAGAAACTTCGCAAGCTTTAGCCGTGGCGCTTGGGTTAAGGAAAGAGAATATTTTGGTTGCTTCAACCGGGATAATCGGCAAGAGGCTGCAAATTGATAAGATTAAATCCGGTATTCCCGAGTTAGTTAAAAAATTGTCCTCTGGGGGCGCCCATGAAGCTGAAAAGGCGATCCTGACTACTGATACTTTTGTTAAAGAAGTTTCAGTTAGGTTAAATATAGACTCAAAATCCATAATCATATGCGGGGTGGCTAAGGGCGCCGGAATGATCGCGCCGAATATGGCAACACTTTTAAGTTTTATTTTTACGGATGCCAACGTATCCAGGCAAGCGCTTAATCAGGCGTTGAAAGCGGCGGTAAAAGATTCTTTTAACTGTATAACCGTTGATGGTTGTATGAGTACGAATGATTCGGTTATGCTTTTGGCAAACGGAGCTAGCAAGAGCGCTTTGATAAGCAAGGGCAAAAATCTGGATTTATTTATCCAGGGCTTAACTATTGTTTGTTTGGAATTAGCCAAAATGATCGTTAAAGACGCAGAAGGCGCAAGCAAATTTATCAAGATAAAAGTCGCTTCCGCCAGAAATTACGCAGAAGCTAAAACAGTGGCATTGAATATAGCCAACTCCAGTCTTTTTAAAACAGCTGTCTACGGCCAGAATCCCAATTTCGGCAGGATCGCTGCCGCCGCAGGATCTGGCGGAATAAAGGTTAAGGAAGAAGATTTGAAAGTCAAAGTCAGTTCTCTAAAGAAGAAGGACATAGATGTTGAAGTTGCGTTGAATCAGGGTAAAGCAAACGCTACAGTTTATACTTCGGACCTTACGCCCGAATATATTAAAATTAACGCGGAATATAATTAAGCGAGGACAAAGATGGATGAAGCAATCAGAAAGGCGGATGTATTAATTGAAGCCCTGCCGTATATAAAGAAATTCCACAAGAAAGTAATCGTCATAAAATACGGAGGAAGCATTTTAGGGGAAGAGAAAATCCGTAAAGGAGTTTTAGAGGATATTGTTTTCCTGAATTTTATGGGCTTAAAACCCGTATTGGTCCATGGGGGCGGTCCGAATATAAGCGACCGGATGCGGCATTCCGGTAAAAAGACCGAATTTGTGGACGGGATGAGGGTAACTGATGAAGAAACCTTGGCTGTAGTAGAAGAGGAACTGCAGGCTTTAAATGATATTATCATTAAGGAAATCTCGGAGCTGGGGGCAAAGGCCGTGGGGCTAAACGGAAAAGCCGGCCAGCTTATCCAAGCCGAAAAGAAAAAAGCAAAGGTAGATTTGGGGTTAGTCGGAGACATTACCGGGGTTAACTCTGAAATTATCCTGGAAGAATTAAAAAAAGACAGGATTGCGGTCATTCTTCCCATGGGCAGCTCCAAAGATAAAAAAACTTATAACGTCAACGCCGATGAAGCAGCTGCCAGCGCCGCCGGTTCTCTGGGAGCCGAAAAGTTTGTTTTGTTGACTAACGTTAAGGGAATTTTACGTAACCCTGACGATCCGCATTCGTTTATCTCAACCTTGACTACCCAGGAAGCTAAAGGGTTGATTGAAGAGAAAGTTATCCAGCAGGGCATGATTCCTAAAGTCCAAGCTTGTATCGATGCTTTGGAAAAAGGCGTTAAAAAGACACATATAATTGATGCGCGTATCCCGCATGGGCTGCTGCTCGAAATATTTACGGATAAGGGAATTGGGACTGAGATTGTTCGATGAAAGATAATTTAATAATGACAAATGACAAAATTCAAAGCCCAAAATAAATTCAAAATCCAAATGTTAAATATCAAAACCAAGGTTTTGATATTGGGTATTTGTAATTTGTGCTTATTTTGAGTTTTGGGCTTTGACCTTTGACATTAACAGTTTTGTTTTAACCTATATTTACCTTAATTTAGCCAAAATAAAATGAAGCTAGAAGATATTTTTCAAGCCTACAAAGATTACATAATGCCTACTTACACTAAAGTTCCTCTGGTGTTCGTTAAGGGAAAGGGCTCTAAACTTTGGGATATCCATAATAAGGTATATTTGGATTTCTTTCCGGGCTGGGGTGTAGGTAGCCTTGGCCATTGCCATCCCAAGGTAATGCAGGCGGTGCGGGATCAGGTCTCCAAGCTTATTTTTGTTCCGAATAACTATTATCATATTCCGCAGGCAAAGTTAGCCAAGGAGATAGTTTATTGGTCGTATCCTGCCAAGGTGTTCTTTTGTAATTCCGGGGCAGAGGCCAATGAGGGGGCGTTTAAGCTGGCTAGAAAATTCGGCGCTTCGACTAAAATCAGCGCCGATGGTGAGCTTAGTCGAACCATCGGGCAAGGCAGATACGAAATCATAACTTTTGAAAATTCATTTCACGGAAGGACATTAGCGGCACTTGCTGCAACCGGGCAAAAAAAATATCAGGAGGGTTTTAGCCCCATACCGGAAGGTTTTAAGGCCGTTAAGTTTAACGATATTGCCGCGGTCGAAAATGCCGTCAATGATAAAACAGTTGCCATAATGCTTGAGCTTGTGCAGGGGGAAGGCGGAGTAAATGTCGCCAGTAAAGATTTTGTTTTGGCGCTTAAGAAATTATGCGACGAAAAGAAGTTATTGCTTATTGTAGATGAAGTCCAAACCGGAATTGGCCGGACCGGAAAGTTATTCGCTTATCAGCATTACGGTGTAACCCCGGATATAATGACTTTAGCCAAGGCCTTAGGAGGAGGTTTGCCTATCGGCGCAATGGTGGTTAAGAAAGAGATTGCCGATACTTTGGGCCCGGGAATGCACGCTTCGACTTTTGGCGGAGGGCCGGTTATAGCCCGTGCAGCCCTGGCTGTCTTTAAGGCTATACAAGAAGAAGGAATGCTTAAAAATGCTAACTTGATGGGAGAATATTTAGTTGCGAAGTTGAATGGTCTAAAAGGAAAATATTCTGTGATAAAAGAAGTGAGAGGGTTGGGTTTAATGGTTGGCGTAGAATTGAATATTGAGGGCAAGGCCATTGTTGAAAAATGCATCGAGAGAGGGCTTTTGATTAATTGCACGCACACAAAGGTTTTGAGGCTTATGCCGGCGTTGAATGTTTCGAAAAAAGAAGTAGATAAGGCGATAGCTATATTGAATGAAGTCTTAAAGGGAGTCAATATCCAATGATTCAATGTCGAATGAAATCCCAATTACTCAATGCTTCAATTGGAAGTTGGGATTTGGAAATTCATTCGTCATTGGGACTTGGAGATTGGGAACTGTCATGAATAAAGACCTGCTTACCATAAAAGATTTGACGACTAAAGAAATCGAAGAATTATTCAGCCTTACCGATAAACTAAAGAAAAATAAAGCCAAGTTTAATAAGGCTTTAGCCGGTAAAACCCTCGCGCTTGTTTTTCAAAAGCCTTCGAACAGGACCAGGGTGTCTTTTGAGGTGGGGATGTTTCAATTGGGAGGTAGCTCTTTGTATCTATCTCCGGGTGAGATAAGCCTGGGGGTTAGGGAATCTATCGCGGATGTTGCCAGAACTCTCTCTAGGTTTGTCGACGGAATAGTTTTAAGGACATTTGAGCATAAGAATTGCGAAGAGTTGGCTAAATTTGCCGCTATACCGGTAATTAACGGCCTCACGGACTTTTCGCATCCGTGTCAGGCGTTGGCTGATTTATACACGGTAAAGGAAAAATTAAAATTCCTCAAAGGTATTACTTTGGCCTATGTGGGAGATGGCAATAATGTTTGTAATTCTCTGCTTTTCGTTTGCGCAAAATTAGGCGTGAATATGAATGTGGGTAGCCCGAAAGGTTATGAACCGGATGCCTCGGTTCTGAGAGATTCAAGGGCCGTTGCAGAGACAATGAGAGCTGCGATTAACGTGTTTAATGACCCCTTTAGCGCGGTTAAGAATGCGGATGTGATTTATACCGATGTCTGGACAAGTATGGGGCAGGAAGATGAAGCCAGGAAAAGAATAGAGGTATTCGAAGATTTTCAGGTAAATATGAATTTAATAAAATTAGCCAAGAGAGGTGTTTTGATTATGCACTGTCTTCCCGCGCATAGGGGCCAGGAGATAACCGATGAAGTAATCGAGAGTAGAAATTCGGTTGTATTTGATGAAGCTGAAAACAGGATGCATGTGCAGAAAGCGGTTTTAATAAAATTATTGGGGAGATAATTAAATGAAAAAAGTAGTGTTGGCGTATTCGGGCGGACTGGATACATCTTGTATAGTCAGGTGGTTAAAAGATAAGGGTTATGAGGTTATCTGTTTTATGGCGGATTTAGGCCAAGGTTTAGGCCAAGGGGAAGATCTGGGTGCCATAGAAGCCAGGGCTTTAGCTGCCGGAGCAAGCAAGGTTTATATCAAAGACCTGCAGGATGAATTCGTGGAAGAGTTTGTTCTGCCGAGTTTGCAGGCAAATGCCGTTTACGAAGGGAAATATTTATTGGCGACCGCTTTGGGCAGGCCTTTGATTGCTAAATATCTTGTTAGAATAGCCCATAAAGAAAAGGCTGATGCCGTGGCCCATGGCTGCACCGGCAAAGGCAATGATCAGGTAAGGATTGAAGTTGCTGCAGGCATTCTTGATTCCGGATTAGAAGTTCTTGCTCCGGTTAGAATTTGGGAATTCAAGTCGAGGGAAGAAGAGATAGAATATGCGAAAATGCGCAATATTCCTATAGATGTAACCAAGAAAAGGCCGTATAGTATTGACAGGAATATTTGGGGAATTAGTATCGAAGCCGGCGTTTTGGAGGATTTGGCTCAGGAGCCTCCGGAAGACGCCTATATGATTACCAAAAGCCCGACTGCTCAAGTAAGTTATCCTAAATATATTGAGATTTATTTTGAAAAAGGCGTCCCGAAGAAAGTTGACGGGAAAACCTGTAAATTGAAGACTCTGATTAATAATTTAAATGAAATAGGCGGGTTACATGGCGTAGGCCGGTCAGATATGATTGAGAATAGGTTAGTCGGGATAAAATCCAGGGAGATTTATGAAGCGCCGGCAGCGACAATCTTGCATATAGCGCATAAAGAATTAGAGGCGCTTGTATTGGATAGGGAATTGGCGCATTTTAAAGATATTATATCGCTTAAATATTCGGAATTAGTCTATAATGGCCTTTGGTTTTCTCCTTTAAAAGAAGCGCTGGACAGTTTTGTAAAATCCACGCAGAAGAATGTCACCGGTTCGGTTAGGCTGAAGTTATTCAAAGGTAATTGTGTAGCCGTGGGCAGAAAATCCAAGAATTCGCTTTATAAGAAAGAACTTAGCACCTATGGCAAAGAGGATAAATTTGACCAGAAGCTGGCCGAAGGATTTATAAAACTGTGGGCTATGCCCTATAAAAGGTAGTTTCTCTTCGCAGAGCGCTGGGTGAAATAAACCAAAACGCCAGGGGCTGGTTTATTTCAGGGGAATGCCATATAAGAGGTAATAGAGAGCAAGTAGCAGTTAGCCTGCCTGCCTGCCTGCAGGCAGGTATGTAGTAAGCAGGGAGAACAGGAGAAAAAATGGCGAAAAAGTTATGGGGAACCAGGTTCAGTAAGAAGACTAACTCGCTCACGGATAAATTTACTTCTAGCATATCTTTTGATAAAAGATTAGCCAAGTATGATGTATTGGGAAGCATAGCCCATGCTAAAATGTTGGGGAAGCAGGGAATAATTCCTAAGCTCGATAGCGCTGCGATTGTCAAGGGCTTGAATTCTATTTTGCAGGAGTTAAAGAATTCTGAATTTAAGTTTGACGCGGGCGCCGAAGACATCCATTCCAATATCCAGGAAGCGCTTTCTAATAAGATAGGCAATGCCGGCTCCAAGCTGCACACTGCCCGATCCAGAAACGATCAGGTAGCTTTGGATATGAAAATGTATGTTAAGGATGAAATAGATAATCTGAATGAGTTGATCGCGCAGTTGCAAAAGGCGATTCTTGAACTGGCTAAAAAGAATTCTAAAGCGATCATCCCCGGCTATACTCATTTACAAGTAGCGCAGTGTGTATTGCTGGCGCATCATCTCTTGGCTTATATCGAGGCTCTAGAGAGAGATAAGGAAAGGCTAAGCGATGCCAGAATGCGGCTTGATTCTATGCCTTTAGGTAGTTGCGCGTTTTCCGGAACCGGTCTTCCTATTGACAGGAATTATGTAGCTAAGGAGTTAGGTTTTAGAAATATAACCGCGAATAGCATTGATTCGGTCAGTGACCGGGATTTTATTATCGAGGTTCTAGCCAGTTTGTCGATTCTTTCAGTGCATCTTTCAAGGATGGCCGAGGATTTTATTTTATGGTCGACAAAGGAATTTAACTTCATCGATATTGATTTTTCTTTTTGCACCGGTTCCAGTATTATGCCGCATAAAAAGAATCCTGATATATTGGAATTGATTCGGGGTTCAGTCGGTAAAATTCAGGGTGATCTTTTAAACGTGTTAACTTTGATGAAAGGGCTGCCTTATTCATATAACCGGGATCTGCAATTGGATAAGCCGCCGCTTTTTGACGCGGTAGATACGGTTAAGGGAATTTTAGAGATTTTTGTCGCTTTGTTTGGAAATATCGTAATTAAGAAAGAGGCTGTAAACAGCCGGTTATCCGACGAAGCTTTATTTTCGGTCGATATTGTCGAATATCTGATAAAGAAAGGTGTTTCTTACAGAGAGGCCCATGATATTGTCGGAAGGATGATTAGGGACTGTTTAGACAAGGGAAAGGAAATATCCGGTTTAACCGAACTCGAATTAAAGAAATATTCCGGAAAACTCGGTAAAGATGTTAGGAAAATTTTAAACGCCCTTGCTTCGGTTAACCTAAAATCATCTTCTGGCGGAACAAGTCCTAAGCTGGTAGCCAGACAGCTTAATAAGTGGCAAAAGGAATTAAAGTAACGAAAAGGAGAAAGAGAATAAATGCATGAATTTAAATATATCCGCAACCGGCTTTACTGCGAAAAAATAAAGGTAGCTGATTTGGCTAAAAGATTTGGAACCCCGCTTTATATCTATAGCTATAATACTTTAATTGGCCATTTTATGAAGCTAAGGGATGCTTTTAAATCCATTAAGCCGCTTATTTGCTATTCGGTAAAAGCCAATTCCAATCTGGCAATCTTAAAAGCATTGGTTGATAAAGGCTCCGGCCTTGATATAGTCTCCGGAGGAGAGCTTTTCCGGGCCAAGAAAGCGGGCTGTCCTGCGGAAAGGATAGTTTATGCTTCAGTAGGTAAAACCGCTTACGAAATTGAAGAAGCGATAAAATCGGGAATTCTGTTTTTTAATGTTGAGTCTTTCCCGGAGTTGAAGAATATCCAGCATATCGCAAGGCGCCTGAAAAAGCGGGTAAAAGTAGCTTTGCGGATAAACCCGGATGTCGAGCCCAAAACCCATAAATATATTACGACCGGCAAGCTTACCAATAAATTCGGGATAGATTTTGAAAACGCCAGGCGGATTATTTTATTGACAAGGGGTTTTTCGCATGTAGAGATTTCCGGGCTTCATATCCATATTGGCTCGCAGATTACTACGGGCGAGCCTTTTGTAGCAGCCATAACAAAGATAATTGGATTCATCCGGGGCCTTAGGCGCGAGGGAATAGTTTTAAAATATCTGAATATCGGCGGAGGATTGGGGATTGTTTACGATAGAGAAACGCCCCAGACAGCGGATAAATTTGCTGCCAGGATTTTACCTTTGCTAAAGAAATCCGGGCTTAAAATAATTATGGAACCGGGTAGGTTTATCGTAGGCAATGCCGGAATTTTAGTAACCAAGGTTCTTTACGTAAAAAATACGCCGAAAAAGAAATTCATTATAGTAGATGGGGGTATGAATGATTTGATTAGGCCGGCGTTGTATGAGGCGTATCACCAGGTGCTCCCCATCATAAAAGGCGGTGGTCAGGAAGGTGAAGCGGAAAAGGCGGATGTGGTTGGGCCAATCTGCGAATCAGGAGATTTCTTCGCTAAAGACAGGGTTTTGCCTTTAGTCGAAGAAGGGGATTGTTTGGCGGTGATGGGAGCGGGGGCGTATGGTTTCAGTATGGCAAGTAATTATAATTCCCGGCGCAGGCCGCAGGAGGTAATGGTAAATAGAGATAAGGTGTTTGTAATCCGTAAAAGAGAGTCTTACGGGGATTTGGTACATAACGAATTGATTCCTCGTAAAATTGGACAATAAGATGAAGAAGATAAAATTTACCAAAATGGTGGCAACGGGTAATGATTTCGTTGTTACTGAAGTCAGAAGTCAGAAGTCAGAAGTCAAAAATTTCAGTGATTTGGCCGAGAAGATTTGTAACCGGAAATACGGCGTAGGCGCAGACGGCCTGCTTGTTTTGGAGAAGTCGAAGAAAGCCGATATAAAAATGCGTATTTTTAACGCTGATGGCTCGGAAGCCGAAATGTGCGGAAATGGCGCTCGCTGCGCCGCCTTGTATTTATCAAGCCAAAAGCCAAAAGCCAAAAGCCAAAAGCCAAAAATAGAGACCAAAGCCGGAATCCTCGATTCCTTGGTGAAAAAAGAAAACGTTAGGATAAAACTTACTTCTCCTTGCGGTTTAAAATTAGGCATTCCTGTATTGATAAATGGTTGCCGGCTAGAAATTAATTTTATCAATACCGGAGTTCCGCACGCGGTAATATTCGTGGAAGGTTTGGATAAGATTGATGTGGCAACTGTTGGAAGTCAAATTCGTTATCATAAGGAATTTTCGCCAAAAGGGGTAAATGTCGATTTTGTGGAAGCAGCAGGAAATGATTCAATAAACGTAAGGACCTATGAAAGAGGGGTAGAGGGCGAGACCTTGGCTTGTGGAACAGGAAGCGTCGCTTCGGCTTTGGTCTTCGGCCTGCTTACTGGCGACCTGACTCACCGTAGAATAAACGTCCGCACGCAAAGCGGTGAAATGCTCAGGATTTATTTTGATAAAAAGGTAAATAATTTTAGCAATGTTTGGCTGGAAGGCAAAGCGGAAATAGTTTATAAGGGGGAATATTATGTTTAGAGGCTCTATTGTAGCTGTTGTTACGCCCTTTAGAAATGGAAGGATTGACGAAAAGAAGCTTGGGGAGTTAATTGAATTTCAGATTAAAAATGGATCTAGCGGGATTGTTCCTTGCGGTTCGACCGGAGAATCCGCTACCTTGTCTTTTGAAGAACACGAAAGAGTAATTGAAGTAACTATCGGGCAAGTAGCGGGGAGGGTTCCGGTAATTGCAGGGACCGGGTCAAATTCGACCGAAGAGGCAATAGCTTTGACTAAGCAGGCAGTAAAGGCGGGTGTGAATGCGTCTCTGCAGATATCCCCATATTATAACCGTCCGACGCAAAGAGGGCTGTATGAGCATTTTAAGGCTGTCGCCCAATCGGTGAAGATACCGATTGTGCTTTATAATATTGCCGGACGGACCGGAGTAAATATTGAGCCGGAAACAATGGCAAAGTTGGCTAATGATTGCAAAAATATTATTGCGGTGAAAGAGGCGTCGGGAAACCTGGATCAGATGTCGCGCATAAAAGCGCTTTGTCCGGATAATTTCGAATTAATTTCCGGGGATGACAGTTTGACTCTTCCGGTTTTAAGTATTGGCGGGACAGGGATAATTTCTGTAGCTGCCAATATCGTCCCCCGGGATGTCGCAGATTTAGTCGGCGCTTTTGAAAAAGGCGATATCGGGCGCTCCAGGGAGCTGCATTATAAATTATTGCCGTTAGTCAAAGCTTTATTCATTGAAACTAATCCTATCCCGGTAAAGACAGCGCTGGGGTTATTAGGGATGTGCGAACCGGATTTAAGGCTGCCGATGTGCGAAATGTTGCCTGAAAATCTGGAAAAATTAAGAAAAGCGCTAAGAGATTATGGGTTATTATAAAAGTAAAAAGTCAAAAGTAAAAATTTTAATGACAAATGACAAAATTCAAAGCTCAAAATAAATCCAAAGCTCAAAGACCAAATACCGAAACTAATGTTTTGTTATTTAATATTTGTCATTTAGATTTATTTTGAATTTTGCGCTTTGGTATTTGGCATTAAAGTTTTTGATTTTTTAGTTGACGTAGCAGTTCTAGGGTCATTCATTATAAGAGAGGTGTTAGATGATTAAATTAGGCATAGCCGGTGTTTGCGGGAAAATGGGTCGGCGGATTTTCGAGTTAGCTTCTTCGGATAAAGATTTTGAATTGACCTTGGCTTTGGAAAAGAAAGGGACTCCGGCAATCGGAAAAGATATTGGTAAACTCAAGATTTCCTCAAGCATCGACGGACTCTTTCTTACGGATGTATTCGTTGATTTTACTGTTCCCGAAGCAGCCGAGGCCACCTTGGATTATGTCGCAAAGTATAGAAAGGCCCTTGTTTTGGGAACCACCGGTTTAAGCGATCCTCAAATAAGGAAAATCGAAGAGATATCCCGGGTTGTTCCGGTTGTATTTAGCCCGAATATGGCTATCGGAGTGAATGTTTTATTTGAGATATTGCCGCAGATAGCTAAAAAATTAGGGCCGGATTATAGCATTGAAATAGTTGAAGCGCACCACAAAACCAAGAAAGACGCGCCTTCCGGGACAGCTAAGAAAATGATGGAAATTTTGAGTGAAGCTACCGGCAGGCAAATCCCGGCTCATGCAATCCGTCTCGGCGATATTGTCGGAGACCATACGATAGTATTCTGCGGGAATTCCGAGCGCATCGAGATAAAGCATCAGGCGCATTCGCGGGATTTATTCGTTTTGGGCGCGTTAAGAGCGGCAAAATGGATTTTTGGCAAGCCCGCGGGGTTATATTCTATGCAAGACGTTTTAAAATGATCAATATACAAGCCCCAATGACGAATGAATTAATCAAATCCCAAGTTACAATTGGGATATTGAGTAATTGCCTGTTTGCCGACAAGCAGGGGATTTCATTCGACATTCTGATTTGGTGATTGGATATTAAATAATAGGGGAATCTATGTTTAAGCTATCTAAAAAGTTGCAGGAATTGCCTCCGTACTTATTTTTAGAAATTGATAAAGCCAAGAGAAAGGCTCGCGCCCAAGGCCGTGATATTATTGATCTTGGGATAGGGGATCCGGATCAGCCTACTCCTAAGCATATAATCGAAGCGTTGCATCGCGCAGCGCTTGAGCCGGCTAACCACCGTTACGCCTTGGATCAAGGTATGCCGATTTTACGCCGCGCGATTGAAGGTTGGTATAAGCGCAAATTCAGAGTTAAGCTTGATCCTGATTCCGAAATCCTTCCGTTAATTGGTTCAAAAGAGGGGATCGCGCATTTTCCGCTGGCTTTTTTAAATCCGGGAGATTATTCTTTGGTTCCCGACCCGTGTTATCCTCCTTATAAAGGCGGGACAATCTTGGCCGGCGGTAAGCCTTATATCATGCCGCTTCTGGAGAAAAACGCTTTTCTTCCGGATTTAAAATCAATACCTTTGTCCGCGCGCAAAAAAGCAAAGATAATTTTTGTCAATTACCCTAATAATCCTACATCCGCTATAGCGCAGGATTCTTTTTATAAAGAGCTGATCGGTTTCGCTCATAAAAACAAAATTATAATTATCTCGGACCTTGCTTATTCGGAAATATGCTACGACGGATATAAGCCCAAGAGTTTATTGGAATTTAAAGGAGCCGGTGATGTGGTAGTGGAGTTTCATTCTTTATCGAAGACTTATAACATGACTGGTTGGCGGGTGGGTTGGGCCTGTGGGAATAAAAAATTAATATCGGCTTTGGCCAAAGTAAAATCCAATGTCGATTCGGGGATTTTTTCGGCTGTGCAATTGGCCGGTGCCGCGGCTCTCAATGGCCCCCAGGAACATGTCGAGCGCATGTGTTCTTTTTATCAGGAAAGGCGCGACGTGCTTATAAGGGGTTTGAATTCTTTGGGATGGTTGGCGCTTAATCCGAAAGCGACATTTTATGTCTGGATAAAAGTTCCTCAAGGCAGGGATTCAATAAAGTTCTCTGGGGAGCTTTTAGAGAAAGCTAATATTGTCGTAACTCCCGGAGTCGGTTTTGGAAAATACGGAGAAGGTTATATCCGTATGGCGCTTACTGTTGATAAGGACCGTATAAGAGAAGCTCTGGATAGGTTAAAAAATATAGATAATTTATGGTAATTTGTTATTTAAGTTTAGGTTCGAACTTGGGGAACAGGAAAAAAAACATCGGGCAAGCCATAAGAAAGATTAATCTCTTGAAAGATACAAAAGTTTTAAAGCAATCATCTATTGTTGAAACCGATCCCGTCGGAGGCCCGCGAAACCAGCCGAAATTCTTAAACGCCAGCCTTAAAATCAGCACCATCCTTTCGCCCTTAAAACTCCTAAAGAAGCTTAAAATAATCGAAAAAGAAATGGGGCGGGTAAAATCCGTGCGTAACGGCCCCCGGGTGATAGATTTGGATATTTTACTTTATGGCGATAAAGTAATCAGCAAAAAGAATCTCATTGTCCCGCATCCACGAATGTTTGCCAGGGATTTTGTAGTTAAGCCGTTAACGGAAATAATATGAAAATAATTAAAAACCCGTTGATTTTATCGAAATGCTCGAAGAATCTTAAATTAAAAGGTAAATCCATCGGTTTTGTCCCGACTATGGGAGCTTTGCACGAGGGGCATTTGAGTTTGATTCGTAAAGCCCGGGAAGAAAACGATGTGGTTGTGGTCAGCATCTTTGTAAACCCTGCCCAGTTTGGCCCAAAAGAGGATCTGAGGAAATATCCCCGTCCGTTAAAGGCGGATTTATCGCTTTGTAAAAGCGCAGGAGTTGATTATGTTTTTTCTCCCGGGGTAAATGATATGTTCGGAGAAAGTTTTTCTACCTATATAGATGTTAAAACCTTAAGCGGGGTATTTTGCGGAAAAAGCCGTCCCGGGCATTTTCGGGGAGTTGCTACAATAGTTGCCAAGCTTTTTAATATTATCCGTCCTGATACCGCTTATTTTGGGCAGAAAGATGCCCAGCAGGCAATTATAATCAAGCGGATGGCCGGGGATTTAAATTTTCCGGTTAAAATAAAGGTTATGCCGATTGTCCGTCAGGAAGACGGGCTGGCGTTGAGTTCGCGTAACGTCTATTTAAAATCGCGGGAAAGAAAGAGCGCCCTGGTTTTGCATAAATCATTGAAGCTGGCCGAACTTTTAATCGGGAATGGGGCGGTAAACGTATCCGTGATTATTGATAGAATGCGCAGGCTTATTTTAAAAGATAAAGCTGCCAGGATAGATTATATCGCAATTGTCGATCCTAAAAACCTGGAGCCGCTTAAGAAGATATCCGGAAGGTGCCTTATTATTTTAGCTGTATGGATTGGTAAAACAAGGCTGATAGATAACGGGATGGCCGATGCGTAAAAATCCATTTGTCGTATATTTTCTGGTTTTTATTTTATTTTGCGCGACAGGATTTTGTTCTTATTCCAATTCTGTTAAAAACGGGTTTGTTTACGACGACGAGGATATAATTGTGGGGAATGTTTTTATTAAACACGCCAAATATTGGCCGCGTCTTTTTAAAAGCGATATTTTTCCTAATACCATAGATGCGCCCAGGTATTATCGCCCTCTTCCGGTGTTGACTCATGCCTTGGAGTATCGTTTTTGGGGATTAAACCAGCGCGGGTATCATTTTGACAATATTCTTTTGCATTGTTGTAACGCTTTCCTGCTGTTTTTTCTTGTTAATATGCTTTTCGGTAGTTTCAGGCTGGCTCTTTTGACCGGTATTTTTTTTACGATTCATCCAATACAAACCTCCTGTGTGGATTGGATTGTATGCAGGGACAATTTGCTTTTTTCGTTTTTCGGGCTGTTGAGCGTGATTTCTTATATTTTATACATAAAACTCGGGAAGGGGTATCAGTATATATTAACACTCATATTTTTTGCTTTGAGCCTTTTATGTAAAGATGCCGGCTTTTTGTTCATTCCGCTGATTATCCTTTGCGTAATTAAATATAATAAGAATGTATCCGTTTATATAAAGAAAATATGGCCGTTTTTATTAATTTTATCCGTATTCCTATTGGTAAGGGTTTTTCTAGTAAATGCTTCCCTTGATATAAGCAGATACGGCCGTTTTGATTTAGGCTTCGGGCTTAATTTGCTTAATTTTTTCAATATTATATTGCGTTATTTAAATCTATTAATTATACCGATAAATCTCCATGTTGGCCGGTTGACGCCTTTTCTGGATTCATTTTCCGGTTTGCAGGTTTTCTTCGTTATATCCGGGGTTCTGGCGCTGGCTTTTCTGTTTATTTGGAGCCTGATAAAGAAGAAAGAGATTTTTTGGTTTGGGACAGCCTGGTTTCTTATCCTGCTGGCCTTTGTTTTTAAAGCTATGTATATAAAAGCTCCTTCTGGAGCCTTTATGTCGGAGTTATGGCTCTATTTGCCGTCTGCCGGATTCTTTCTTATAGTGGCTTACTTATTGCTTAAGTTGTTTGATAAGCATAAAGCCGTTTTTATTGTCATAGTCCTGTTTATATGTTTTTCCTGGATAGCGTTGTCAATCTATAACAACAGATTTTGGAAAAACAACCGAGTTCTTTTTGAAAACGCGTTACGTTTTTCGCCGCGCGCCAATGATTTAAGGTTGAATCTTGCTTATGCTTATATGAAATCGGGAGACTATTCGCTGGCGCAGAGAGAATTTACCAAAGTATTGGAGCAGGATCCGGCAGAGGCCAGGGGAATGGGAGATTTCTATTATAAAAAAGGCAGCCCGGATTTGGCGCTCGAGATGTACAACCGTTCATATGAGTTGAAAGCTGACCCGATTGCGTTGAATAATATGGGCGCAATTTATGGAAGCCGCGGAGAGAGTGAAAAGGCGTTTCAGGCTTTTCTTGCCGCTTTAAAATTGAACAAGAGTTTACATTTAACTTATGCTAATTTAGGATTGTATTATTTGGGTAAACAGCAATATAATGAAGCAAGTTGTTACTTATCGAAAGCTGTAGATTTGAATCCTGCGAGGAGCGATTATTCCGTTAAACTTGGCATTGCTTATGTCTCGCAAAACTTGTTTAGCGCTGCCCAAAAATGTTTTCTTCAGGCATTAGAGATTGATCCGGATTCAAAAGAAGCTTTGTTGAACCTGGGAAATATTTACTCGATTCAGGGAGACTTGAAATCAGCGGTTTATTATTGGCAGAGAGCTTTGCTGTTAGATCCGGATAATGCGGTTTTAAAGAATGCGATAAGCAAGGCAAAGGCATTGATAGGAAAATAGTTTGAAAATGAGAAAAAAGATAATCGGCATAGTTGGCTGTGGAGCGATAGGCAGTTCTTTGGCAAAGGCAATCGTTAAGGATTTTGCCAAAGAGGCCAAGCTTTGCGGTCTTTATGATTTGGATAAGCATAAAGCCGAAATTTTATCCAGAAAATTGTCCGGGAAGCCGGGTTTGGCAGTGGACAGTTTAGGGCGGATTATCCGGGAATCCGAGTTGGTAATCGAAGCGGCTTCGGCAAATGTCTCTTGGAATATTGCCAGAGCGGCTTTGTCCAGCGGCAAGGATGTTATGATTATGAGCGTAGGCGGGGTATCGGGGCGTCTTAAGCAACTAAGGGCTTTAGCCGGAAAGAATAATTCAAGGGTGTATATTCCCAGCGGAGCCCTTTCCGGGATTGATGCGGTAAAGGCCGCGCATGCCGGCAGAATTGATAAAGTAATTCTTACTACCACTAAAAATCCGCTTTCCTTCAAAGGGGTAAAATATATTGTGGATAAAGGAATAAAATTGGATAAAATTAAGAAAGAAACCGTGTTATTCTCCGGTAAGGCCAGGGATGCGGTTAAATATTTCCCTCAAAATATAAACGTTGCCGCTGTTTTAAGCTTGGCAGGAGTAGGGGAAAGTAAAACGCTGGTAAAAATAATTGCTTCTCCTGGAGTCAGCCGGAATACGCATGAAGTCAGGGTAGTGTCTCCGGCGGCAAATATTTTTACCCGCACGGAAAATGTCTTGCATCCTGATAATCCTAAGACCAGTTTTCTTGCGGTTTTATCCGCGGTGGCGATGCTAAAGCATATTTTAGAGCCGGTGGTAATAGGGACCTGAAAAAGAGTATTGAGTGATGGCCAAAAAGTAAGGTTAAAAGTAAAAAGTGTAATGACAAATGAAAAAATTCAAAGCACAAAATAAATTCAAAATCAAAATTACAAATGTCAAAACCAAGGTTTTGTCATTAATTTAAATAAACCGTTTTAAATTGCGATTCACGCGCATAGTTCAAAAATTCTTAAACGAGAGGGGGTGAATACGAAAATGGCAGAAAAAATAGCGAAGTTGGGAGTAAAGAGGCAGAAGGGATTCCTCTATTACATTGACAAGCAGGGTGATGTTTCCTGCGCCAAGATGGCTAGAGGCTCTAAAAAAGGAGGCAGTCCCAAAAAAGTAGCTAAATGCGGTATCAAGAGAAAAGAAGGCTACCTTTATTTCTTGGATAAGCAGGGTGATGTTTCCTGCGCCAAGATGAAAAGAGGCGGCAAGAAGAAAAAGAAATAATCTAAGGAAAAACAAGGGGACGGTTCTGTTTTCTCAAAAAGAACGGAACCGTCCTTCGTTTATGTTATAATAATTCCATGCTGGAAGGCAAGAAAATCATAGTAGTGATGCCCGCTTATAATGCCGAACAGACTATAGAGCGGACTTATCTGGATATCCCCAGAGGTTTGGTTGACGAAATATTAGCCGTAGACGACCACAGCCGGGATAACACCGTGGAGGTCTGCCGCAAGCTTGGCGTGCAGGTTATTGCGCACGAGAATAACCGCGGCTACGGGGCAAACCAAAAAACTTGTTATGAAGAAGCCCTGAAAAGGGGAGCGGATATAGTTATTATGCTTCATCCCGACTATCAGTATCCTCCAAAATTGATAAATGCGATGGCTAGCCTGGTGGCTTCAGGAATGTTCGATGTTGTTTTAGGTTCAAGAATACTTGGGGGCATGGCTCTTAAAGGAGGCATGCCTATCTATAAGTATATTTCTAACAGGTTTCTCACTTTTTTCGAAAACATGGTTTCCGGGGCTAAGCTGTCCGAGTATCATACGGGTTACAGGGCGTTTTCCCGGCAAGTCTTGCTTAATCTGCCGTTATTGGAGAATTCCGATGATTTTATTTTTGATAATCAAATGCTTGCTCAAATAATCCGTTTTGGGTATAAAACAGGCGAGTTAACCGCGCCTTCCCGGTATGCCAGCGATTCTTCCTCAATCTCCTTTGGGCGAAGCATAGTCTACGGTTTCGGAGTAATCGGAACAAGTTTGGCTTTATTTATGGATAGATTAAATTTAGTTAAATTTTCGATATTCAATCCCAATGGCCGTAAAATCGAATTATAGGCTGATTCTGTTTTTGATGCTCGTGGTAGCTGTTACGCTGCTTTCTTTTACTCTCAAAAATATCCGTTTTGCCTCAAGCGCGGACGAAGGTTATTATTTTAGGTATGCTTCTTTTATAGCTCAAAAAGGCCTGTCCGGATTCGGCGCGCTTTTTAAAAATTACCTTGAAAACCAGCAGTTTTGGCTTTATCCCAATCCACTGCGTGTTGGCTTCATTATCTTATCGGCGATTTGGTTTAAGGTAGCCGGCGCTTCATTTATGAATTTAGCCTATCTTTCTTTGATCTTCTACGCGTTCTTTCTGTTTGCTTCATATTATTTCTCGAGAAAATATTTGGGAGAGAAGCTGGCTTTGCCTTTTGTAATACTTCTGGCTTCTTCTCCGATACAGCTGGCTATGAGCAGGCGCGCGTTGATGGATAGCGCGGTAAACTTGTTTTCATCTTTATCGATATGGCTATTCTGGAGTTCCCTTAAAAAACGAGGTTGGTTAAAATTAACCATTTTTATTGCCGTATATTCTTTTAGTATCCTTGTTAAAGAGACTATAATTCTTTTAACTGTTCCCTTCCTGATTTTGTTATTGATTGAAAGGTTTGTTTATAAGAATAAAGTCAGTGTAAAATATTTTTTAGCGGTATTATTGCTTCCGCCATTTATCGCTCTTTCGGTTTATGCGCTTTTAGGATGCCTGCCTTTTGTATCCGATACTGTAAGGATAATTTTAAGTTCCCCGCGGGCCAATTCTTACGCGATTTCGTTCGGCTCCGGCCCGTGGTACCGTTATCTAATTGATTATATGCTTCTTTCTCCCTGGGTTGTCATCTTGGCAACCGGTTTTATTTTTTATTTTTTCCTGAACAAGGAGAACAATGAGCTAGTCGTTTATTTTGCGGTTATATTCGTGTCCAGTTTTATCCTGTTCGATTTCTTTACCAAAAATTTGCGCTACGTAATGATTTTGGACATGCCGTTACGTTTATTTTCGCTGCTTATGTTAAATATCATTGCCAATAAATTCTTCGGCCGGGCGGCAGCTGGTATGGTTCTTATTTTGACAATAACACTTGCTTTCTTCGATTGCCTTAACTTTTACCATTTATTCGTCCAAAGCAGTATATATGACCCGATGAGCTTCTTCCTGTTTAGGGCCCAACACTTAATTCCTTTTAAGTAATAATATAATGCAGAGTGAATTTATCGATATTCGCGGAGCCAAAGAGCACAATCTTAAGAACATAAGCCTAAAGTTGCCCCGTAATAAGCTTATAGTAGTTACTGGTTTATCCGGCTCGGGGAAATCCAGCCTTGCCTTCGATACTGTTTACGCCGAAGGCCAGCGCAGGTTCGTTGAAAGCCTTTCCAGTTATGCCCGTCAGTTTTTGGAACAGCTCCAGAAGCCGGATATAGAGTATATCTCCGGTTTGTCTCCTACAATAGCCATTGAGCAGAGGTCTGCCGGCAGTAACCCCCGTTCGACGGTAGCGACCCAGACGGAAATTTACGATTACTTGAGATTGCTTTTTGCCAGGATTGGAAAGATATTTTGTTATCAGTGCGGCTCTCCAATAGAAAGGCAAAGTTCGCAGGAAATTATTGAAAAAATTCTATCTTTACCTGCGCAGACAGATATCCTTATACTCGCTCCGCTTGTTAGGGGGAGAAAGGGCGAGTATAAAGATGTGTTTAGCGGGATCCAAAAATCAGGATTTGTAAGGGCGCGCGTTGATGGAAAGGTTTATGAGTTACCCCCAGATTTAAAGTTAGCTAAGTACAAAACGCATAATATAGAAGTTGTGGTTGACCGGCTCACTATTAAGGCAGGCGTCAAAAACCGGCTGACTGATTCGGTTGAAACAGCGCTGAAGGTTGGTAAAGGAATTGTAATAATAAGCGCTAAAGAGGATATGGTTTTTAGCGAACAATACGCCTGTTCCAAATGCGGAATAAATTACGCTGAAGTTGAGCCGCGCATTTTCTCATTCAACTCTCCGTATGGCGCCTGTCTTGAATGCAATGGTTTAGGGACAAAGATTAAGTTTGATCCGGATTTGGTCATCCCTGACCGGAGTAAGTCCATAAATGAAGGGGCTATTAGTCCGTGGAAAAGAGGCGGAAGAGGTTATATTCTCTATTACCGCTGGCTTATCCGCCAGTTAGCTAGAGAATTGCGTTTTGATTTGGATACGCCGTTTAATAAATTATCCAAAGAAAACCAGCGGGCGATTCTTTATGGTTCGGAAGAGATTATCGGCAGTAAGCCGTATGAAGGAGTTATTCCGCATCTGGAAAGGCTCTTCCGCGATTCCGATAGCGATTATCTGAAGGAAGAGATATCCAGATTTATGTTAAGTTCAGCTTGTCCTGCGTGTAAGGGGGCTCGGCTTAAAAAAGAGAGTTTGGCAGTCAGAATCAACAAAAAGAATATCTGGGAAGTTGCCCAAATGTCCATCAAAGAAGCGTATAATTTCTTCAGTAATTTGGCGCTAAACCCTAAAGAAAAGCTAATTGCGCATCAGGCTTTGAAAGAAATAACCCAAAAATTGCAATTTTGTATCGATGTGGGTTTGGATTATCTTACCCTGGATAGAAAAAGCGCGACTTTATCCGGAGGAGAAGCGCAGAGAATTCGCCTGGCTACTCAGGTTGGTTCAGGCTTAGTTGGAGTTTTGTATGTGTTAGATGAACCAAGTATCGGCCTGCATCAGCGGGATAACGATAAACTGTTGGATACCCTTAAGTCATTAAGGGATTTGGGGAATACTTTACTTGTGGTTGAGCATGACGAATCAACTATACTTAATGCGGATTACATTGTAGATTTAGGCCCCGGAGCCGGCAGAGCCGGAGGAGAAGTGGTTTTTTCCGGCACAAAAGAAGAACTTCTGGGAGATGGGCATTCTTTAACTGCCAAATATTTGCGCAGGGAATTAAAAATAGATTTACCTAAAATAAGAAGAAGCTGGAAGGACAAGAAGTTCTTGGAGATAAAAGGCGCCCGGGAACACAACCTTAAGAATATTGATGTAAAATTTCCTTTGGGTACCTTTATCGGAGTTACCGGAGTGTCCGGTTCAGGCAAGTCTACTCTTATCGGCGATATATTGTTTAAGGCTTTGGCGCAGAAACTTTACAAGTCCAAAGAAAAACCCGGATTATTCAATAAAATCGCGGGAATAGAGTTTATTGATAAGGTGATTGTTGTGGATCAGTCTCCGATAGGAAGGACGCCCCGATCAAATCCGGCTACTTACACCGGAGTCTTTGGTTGTATTCGTGATATTTTCAGCCAGCTTCCTGAAGCCAAGGTTCGCGGGTATAGGCCGGGCAGATTTTCTTTTAATGTTAAAGGAGGCCGTTGCGAAGCCTGTATGGGTGATGGAATTAAAAAGATTGAAATGCATTTCTTGCCGGATGTGTATGTCAAATGCGATATATGCAAAGGCTTAAGGTTTAACGAGGCGACCTTAGCTGTAAAGTATAAAGGTAAATCTATTTCTGATGTATTGGAGATGACCGTAGAAGAAGCGCTGGAAGTGTTCAATAACATTCCAAAAATACATAATACACTTGCTTATTTATATGATGTTGGTTTAGGGTATATCCAGATGGGCCAATCCGCGACAACTCTTTCCGGAGGAGAGGCCCAGAGAATTAAGCTTTCCAGTGAATTAAGCAAGCGTGCGACAGGCAATACTCTCTATATCCTTGATGAGCCGACTACAGGCCTGCATTTTGCCGATATAGCCAAACTGATTGATGTTTTGCAGAGGCTGGTCGATAAAGGCAATACCGTTATTGTCATTGAACATAATTTAGAAGTGGTTAAAAGCGCAGATTTTATTATTGATTTGGGCCCGGAAGGCGGGGATAAGGGAGGAGAACTGATTGCTTCAACTAGCCCCGAAGAGCTCATTAAGAATCAAAGATCATATACAGGAAAATATCTTAGAAAATATTTTGAAGAACAATGAGATTTAATGACAAATGACAAAATTCAAAATTCAAAATAAATCCAAAGTCCAAATGTCAAATATCAAAATTAAAGTTTTGTCTTTTGTGTTTTATGCTTTGTCATTATTTTGTGCTTTGAATTTTGGTATTTGTCATTTATCTTACGCTGGTGAATCAGCCAAAGAGGAAGAGACTATTTTTATGGCCCAAAAAGCCTATGAGGATGGTTATTATGAAGTAAGCCTTGGGTTGTTAGGGCGCTTTTTAAAGAATTATCCGGATTCTCCCCGGAGAATTGAAGTGAATCTGTTGATTGGCGAATGCTATTTTCATCAGGATAAACTAGCCCTTGCCTTGGCCAAATTTAATGAACTATTGGAGAACCCCGCAGCCAAATCCGTAAAAGACAGCCTTTATTACTGGATTGCCGAAGTCAATTTTAAGAAAAACGATTATCCCGAGGCAATTTCTTATTATGACAAGATTATAAAAGAATTTCCCGTTTCTTCTTATGCGCCAATCGCGTATTATTCTTTGGGATGGTGCTTGTTCCAAGAGCAGAGATTTAAGGAAGCGTTGCATTTTTTTACTGTCCTGAACAAGAAATACCCCAGCGAGCCTCAAAGTAAAGATGCCGCGCTTAAAATTATAGAATGTCTATATAACTTGAAGGAGTATTCTTCTTTAATCGATAAAATTGACCTGGCGATCAAAGAGTTTTCCAAAGATACCCTTAAAGTGTCCTATCTTTATTTTTATTTAGGCGAGGCTAACTATTATCTGGGGAATTTTATCGGTTCGGTAGAAGCATATTCCAAGGTTTTGTCCGGTAATCCGGATGATAAACTAAATGCTTTGGCTAAGCTTGATTTAGGTTGGGCGTATCTTAAATTAAAACGGTATAGAGATGCCGAAGATATTTTTTCGGGGATAAAACAGGAGAATCTGGATAGGCGAAACCGGGAAATCTTTTTGTTGGGGAAAGCTATGTTATTGATGGAAACCAATCGTATAAATCAGGCCAAGAGATCATATGAAGAATTGTTGGGTTTGGCAGGAGACCCTTTGATTATCCTCCAGGGGCTGATGGGCAAAGCTGATGCTGCGTACAGTTTAGCGGATTATTCCGAGGCTTCAAAATCCTATCGCCAGGCCTTGGCTAGAATCAACCCGAAAGATAAGAGCATAGGACAGGTTGTGGATAAATTATATTATAGCTTGGGCAAATCATTGTTGAATGAAGGCAAAGCTATGGAAGCCGTGGAAGAATTCAGGAAGGTTGTTGATTCGGGTTGCGATGATGCGTTTAAAATTAACGCCCTTTGCCAGATAGGAGATGCGTATCAGGAGGAAGGAAACTATGGGAAGGCGCAAGAAACATATAATCTTTTCTTGGAGAGATATCCGGATTCTTCCTGCAGCGATTATATTTTATGCCAGCTAGGTTCGGTTTATTTGAAAGACGCCAAGATTGAAGAGGCGATTTCAAGCCTCAAGACGCTGGAAAAAGAATTCCCTTCTTCCAATTTTCTTGATGATGCTGTTTATACGCTCGGTTTGGCTTATTTCAGTAAGCAGGATTATAATTCGGTCAAGATTGCTCTTAAAAGGTTTCGGGATGATTTTAGCGGTAGCGAAATAAGATCTAAAGCTCTGTATCTCTTAGGGAACAGCTTCTATAATTTGAGAGATTATGTTTCGGCTGCTCAGGTATTCAAAGAAGTTTCCAGATTGGGAGCGGGTGATATTGAGTTGATTCAGAAAGCCGAATATGGGCAGGCGGATTCCTTGTATCAAATGGGTGAGAATGAAGAAGCGCTGGCGAAGTTCAAAGCCCTGCGTTCAAAATACCCCGATTCCAGCTTTACTCCCGATATCATATGGTGGTTAGGGATTTACTATTACCAGCATAAAGAATTTGATTTGGCAGCCCGCTATTTTCTTTCTCTTATACAGGATTTTCCCAAAAGCGGCTTATTGCCAGATGCCTATTACGCTTTAGGTCTTGCTTATATAGATGGGGCAAAAAATAAAGAAGCGCTGGATTGTTTTAGAAAAGCCGTTAGTTCTAATAAAGCGGATATCAAGTCAAAAGCATCCGTTGCTTTGGCAGAGCTGTTTTTTAAAACCGGAGATTATAGTAACGCTTTGGATTGTTACCACAACAGCCTGAATGGAGCGCTCTCCAAAGACCAGCCGGGGTTGCACCTTAAGATAGCCGAGATTGAAGAAGCCAGAGGTAATTTTGATGATGCCATGAAAGAGTATGTAGAGGTAACTAAGTTGTCGAATGCAAGCGATAGGGTTACTATTACGGCTCTTTTCAGATTGGGTAGAGCTTATGAAGACAGAGGTAATTATCAGGAAGCCATAAAGGCTTACGCAAGAATATCTAATATGGATTTGCCTGAATCCAAATACGCCGAAGAACGGATTAATCAGCTTAAGGCGCTGGATAAGTAATTCTGTAATTTTCCATAGGTACATTATATTTTAGTTGCGCGAACTGGTTGTGTGTTGTGAGGCGGGACAAAGAATAGATAGGTAAATAATAGTTGACAGGGACTACAGTTATTATAAAATGAATTTCTGGAGGGGAAAATGATTACAGAAATCGGTATAGTTGCCGGAGATATATGGCATTTTTTGGATCAGCGCCACGAAGTTACCTTGACTGAATTGGTTAAGGGTATAGATAAGAACCGGGACAATGTCCTTATGAGCCTTGGTTGGCTTGCCAGAGAGGGTCATGTGCTTCTGCAGCAAGCCGGTAGCGATTATAGGATATCTTTAAGAAAATATGCCTGATTCTAAAGATACTCGCAAAGGCGTAGTATTGCTTATCGTTTTGGCAACTATTTTGGTGGTGGCTGTTTTAGCAGGTGTTATCTTGGGTATAATAACCAATCAGTATAGATTGAGCCACCATAACACAAGCAGAATCAGGGCTTATTATGCGGCTAAGGGCATAATGAATTATGCCCAGGATATGCTAAGAAAAGGAACTTGGACTATTGATGCGGCTAACAATAAATACGCCTGTTTTCAGAATAAAGGTTGTATAGATAGCGTAAATAACGATTTTCCTATAAGTGATGATGTGGACATCCCATATAAAGTCCAAGTTACTATTTTTCCCCTGAATAATGCTCCTGATAGTTCCAGCTTAAGCGGTA